>ERZ1463033.31-NODE-31-length-22990-cov-10.251145_pt1 | contig 22990 bp, 18 predicted proteins | sample MGYA00564481_ERZ1463033 | MGnify/ENA primary metagenome ERZ1463033 (study PRJEB39244, sample SAMEA3635150) | Helicobacter pylori | study: EMG produced TPA metagenomics assembly of PRJEB11511 data set (Assembly of a 5300-year-old Helicobacter pylori...
TCATACTCTCAATATCATCACCAACATATCCAGCCTCGGTCAAACTTGTAGCATCACCAATAACAAATGGTACTTGGGCAATCTCTGATAATTTTTTGGCTAGTAAAGTTTTTCCAGTACCTGTTGGTCCAGTTAGTAATATGTTATGCTTTTCTATATCTATACCAGTTGCAATCTTTATCATATGATTATGTAATTCTATAGATAACTCTATTTTAGCCCCTTCTTGGCCTATTATAGACTGATCTAATAGTTCTTTTATCATTTTTGGTGTTAGCGTTACCCTTGTTTCTTCTGATGTTATATTTCCGTAAACTTCCTCTTCTTGCTGTGGATTTATTGCTATACTACGTTTATTTAACATTTAATGCACCATCCTTTTAAATTTATACTACCTTTTAAACTTGCTGTTTTTTCTAAAGTTACTTTTCATCATTTTCATAGTATTCAGATGTTTAGCAAGTTATTGAGTATTTTTCCTGTTTTGTATATTACTTGTGGTAAATAAACCACGTTGAATTTCTTCGCTTATAAGATATCTAATATCAATTCTATTTATATAGCTTTTAATAATTTTAACATAGACTACTAAAAAAGACTAATAAGAACTTCATCTTTTTTAGTAGGCTCCTTATTTTTTATCATAGAATTTATTTCATTAAAGCTTTCTATCCTAAGCAAAAAGCCCAAAAACACAGGTACGATAACCTGTGCAGTTTTATATGTATGATTAACTCTTTCATCAGATAATTTCTTTAAACCATTTAATATTACCAAGTATGACATAACACCTGCCATGCCAACACCAAGTAAAGAAGCCACCATATGTAATTATCAATGCTATTGGATATAAATTTTTTATATTATTTATTAGGTAAAAATATAGAAAATTTTGATCTATCATTATTTGAATTCTCCTTAATATATCCTCCATGTTGCATTATGATTTCTCTACTTAAATAAAGTCCAATTCCTATACCTTCAGCATCTCCTATATTTCATTAAATGCTGGTAATAATACGTCATCATTCATTTCTAATTGTAAAAAGGATGTTTTTGTTCCATAGACTGTATTTACACCTTTAGTAGATTTTATTTTTTCTATAAAAGTATCATCTATCTTTCCTTTTTCAGCCTTTATATTTTGTATTGTAAAATCCTGTTTAACATATTTGTTTATATAATTTTCTACCTTCACACTACCTAAAAAGGTACTTACACTTAGAAATGTTATAATCCCCATAAATAATGATAAGAACACTATTATAGCCCTTTTCTTTTCTCTAAAAACGTTGTGCCAAGCCATTTTATATAACTTTCCTCCATTAGTAGTTTTTCTTTCCTTCTTCTTTTTAATATTAGCTCCTGTATATCTAAGTGCCTCTGCTTCCGATATATTACCTGCTATTTTAGCTGGTTTTCTGCAACTTAATATAACTGTTAATAAAGAAAATAAAGCTGCTGCTAAAAATATAAAAGGATCAAATGAAACATCGGTTGGCATTGCTCCTGCCGCTGCTCCAGAAAAAAATATTCCTATTGCCATTGGAACAATTCCAAAGGAAACTATTGCTCCTAAAATAAGGCCTATTGGAATTCCCATTAAAGAGAGCCTTAAAGCTTGTCCTTTCACTATTTTTTTAATTTGTTTAGGTGATGCTCCTATGGTTTTTAGTAAGCCATAGAAATTTATGTCCTTATTAACAGCTATATATAAAACGTTGTAAATAAGAAGATATCCACTAAGAACTATAAATAATACTATCATTATTGCAACTACAGCTGTTGCAATTACTGTGTCCGATAAACTATCTGTTATATCATAATTATAAGAAAACTCTTGCTGTCCAATTAATGTAACTTCTTTTTTTAATATTTCTGGTGCTGCATCTTTCCTGCTTTCTTTTAAAGTAATAAGCAATTTTCCATCTTTTTCTAAAGATAGTCCATTTCCATTTATAAACTTTTCTGAAACCAATAAATAACCAGTATCTTGAACTATGTCATAAGTTGTATATATTCCACTTAATATAAATGCTTTATTTACTACTTTTCCATCTATTTGGGCTGGAAATTCTATTTTATCTCCTATCTTAGCATCACTTTTTCCTAAGAACTCTAAGGCCCTTCTTGATGCCATAACCTCACTTTCTTCTGTTGGATATTTACCTTTAATATTGCTTATAGCTGGTTTGCTTTGCTTTTCAAAATTATCTAAACTGCTATTCTTTATAATAATCTTTGTTCTGTTTTTAGTTAAACTATCTAAGTCAACTCTTCCAGCATTAATTTCATATCCAATATCTGTAGCTAAATCTAAATCTTTAATTTTGTTTATTTGAGTCTCAGTTGGTTTTCCTAAAGCTACACTAGCTGTGGTTCCTTGTATTCTTAAATTCATAATTTTATAATTCTTAATAAAACTAATACCTATACTAAACACAGAGGAAATCATAAATGTTGTTAGAACAATTGCAAGTATTGCAAATATATTTCTAATTTTATTAGTTTTTAAAGAACGGTTAGTTATTCTTTTAATAACTTCCTTATTATTATTTTCAAACTTCATTATTTTTCACCACCTATAACTGTAACCTTTCCATCTTCGATTCTTATTATCTTATCTGCAAGCTGAGCTATCTCTTCATTATGAGTAATCATAACCATAGTTTGATTAAATTTTTTACTAGTTGTTTTTAATAAACCAATTACATCCATACTAGTTTTACTATCAAGATTTCCTGTTGGTTCATCTGCTAAAATCAAACTAGGTTTTGTAGCTAATGCCCTTGCTATTGCTACTCTTTGTTGTTGACCTCCTGAAAGATTATTAGGCATACTATTTAGCTTTTCTTTTAAGCCTAAAGTGTTAATTACTGAATCAACATACTCTTTATCTACCTTGACTCCATCTAGCTCTATTGGTAAAACTATATTTTCATAAACATTTAATATAGGAACAAGGTTATAGTTTTGAAATATAAATCCTATATTTCGTCTTCTAAAAATAGTTAGTTCTTCATCATTCATATTGCCAATATTTTTATTTGATATAATTGTTTCTCCACTAGTTGGCTTGTCAAGTCCACCTAACATATTTAAAAGAGTTGATTTGCCACTTCCTGAAGTACCTATAATGGTAACAAACTCCCCTTCGTTTACTTCAATGCTAACATTATCTAAAGCCTTAACTATAGTTGGCTCCTGACCGTATATTTTCACTAATTTTTCTGTTTTTAAAATACTCATATCTTCACCCCAAAATTTATTTTATTTGCTATACTTTATATTTTACCAATAACTTCTTACAATCTTCTGACATAACTAAAGCAAAAAAATAATTATCAAAAACCCTCAACCAATTAGTAATTAGTTGAGGGTTCCAATGTCTAAAAACTCTTATTTACATGTTTTTAAATTCTCTATTCTTCCTCTAGATTTTTTTCATCTAACAAGTAAAGCTTATCAGCATATTTAGACTCATCTGAAATCTTCAGCTCAGAATTTTTAGCCGCTTGTTTAACCTGATTACCCGCTATGTTAGGTTTGACAATACACCCAGCTCCGGCCACACAGCCACCCGGACACGCCATTACTTCAAGGAGATATCTATCAAACTTTCCTTTTATGGCATCATTACTCATCTCTCTACATTCTCTCAGTCCATTCGCAGCTTTAATCTTCACTTTCTCGACCTGGATGTTCTTTTTTATCAAATCAGCTACAGCCTTAGCGACTCCACCTGCAACCGCAAATCCTCTTCCTGAAACAGTTGCTTCATTACTCAAGCTCATATCTGTACCAATTATTTCTACTTCTTTGGCTATAAGCATTCCATAATTTCTTTTAATAAAAAAGGCTTAGGTAAATTTAAATATGAGCCTCCAATCAAAGTAGATAATAATGGTGTCCCAATTTGTATGGGCGGAATTCCCATGATTTACGATTGCTATGATAACGTTCGCAACAGAATTAAGTGGCGATGCCCCTATTTTAAAGGAAAAATTGAGTTTTATTATTGCAAAGATCAATTTTCAATATTTCAAAATTGACAGATAAAGTATTAAATTTCTTGCCATTCATGCTTTAGGATAGCATATTGAAAAGTGTTTTCATATTTTGGTGTTCCATCAGGATTGTTGGTAAATGAAATGAACTCCTTAAAGCAGCCTTCCTTACGCATTCGCAATTTTTCACACAGCTTCTGTGATTTGAAATTATCGTCTTCAACATAAGCATATAGTCTTCGTGCCCCTTGATTTAAAAAAAGATCTTGCATAAGAGCATTTGCGCTCTCATATGCATAGCCTTTGCCTTCATAATTTTCATTAAATTGCCATCCAATGGAACAAGTATCAGTTTCCTCTTTCATGCACATTAGTTCTCCAATCATACAATTGCTATCCTTTAAACAAACGGCAATCAATGTATCATCATGGCTTCTTCTTTCGGCTTCAGTACATGCTTCTTCTATGGTAGAAAGTTTTTCACTCAAAAAACAATTTACTCTTGGATTAGATAAATAATTCATCATCCCCTGTGCATCAGTTATAGAAAAATCCCTCATAATTAGTCTCTCTGTATTAATTATTTTCATTAATGTTCTCCTTAAAAATTATTCTATTTAATAACTTTACTTAAAATATCATATGTATATATTACTATATATTTATTATTTTATTTAGAAATTCTATGTATACACTCATATCAAATGAAGCTTTCTTGTTAATCTTATCAGTATTTTTATACATATTTTAATTTACATATTGTCTTTCATTTATAATCTTCTTTCTCTTCATGTAATAAATTTAAATTTTTTTTAATTTCAATTTAGAAATCATAAAGTATCCAAAAAGAATCATAAGTACTCCTGGAACAATTATTGTACTTGTAATTATTAATGATAATATAGCTAAAGCACTTCCAGTAATAGTTATTGGCACTCCAGAATATAATCCGTCAAATATGCCTATATTATACTTTGCAAGCCTATAGCATCCGCATATAATATAAAATAACATAATACATGTACCTATTAAATAATTATTTAATCCATATTTAAAAAATATAAGAAGCCCTGGCGCAACTCCAAATGAAACAAGATCCGCAAGTGAATCAAGCTCTTTACCTATTTCACTGGTTACGTTAAGTATTCTGGCAATTCTCCCATCGTATCGGTCAATTAAAGCTGCTCCAATTATAAATAATGCAGCTGCAAAATAATTATTATTTATCACTTCAACTATTGACAATATCCCAAATGATAAATTTAAAAATGTAAGTATATTAGGAATGTATTTTTTAAACATATATCTTTACTCCTCTTCCAAAAGTTATAGTTTTTTTTGTCTTTTTCTATGTATTTCACATTTACTAATTGAAATATTTTAGTAATTTTCTTTAGAAAGCTTTTTTATAATGTTATCCTTATAAAATATTCCTATTATAAATCCAATAATAGCTATAACCGATACAATTATAGTAAGCAGATAATTCCCTGCATTCATATTTGCACCAATGCTCACTGATGCCATTATAGAAGGTACCCTGCTTGCTATTAAAATTACAAAAAATTTCATAGGTCTTAATGTAGTAAGTCCGGCAACATATATCATAAAATCTTTTGGAAGTCCTGGCACTAGAAAAATTACAAATAATATAATCTCAAATTTCCTGCTTTCCATAATATTCAGCATCCATTTTAATTTTTTCTTTTTAATTAGATTTACTATAAAATCTGCGCCAATTAATCTTGTAAAATAAAAGGCTATACCTGAACCTATAACAAGACCTAGTACGCTATATATTGTGCCTAATGACAATCCATAAATATATCCCCCTGCTATCTGAATAACTTCACCCGGAATAGGTGCAATTACAGTCTGCAGAACCTGAAATAATACAAGCATAACTGCTCCTAATTTCCCCATCGATAAAATGTATTTATTAAATTCTTTAAGTGATACAGTCATTAAAAGCAGTTTGGGTATAAATTTAAATAATAACATAATGATCAAAATAGCAAGCACTACTACTGAAATTTTCATTATAATTTTTTTATTCAATATTAATCATTCCTTTCTTTAACAATTTTTTAATTTATAAAATTACTATTTTTTCACACAATCTTACCTATAATATATATTCTATAACTAATATCTTAAGTTTTTCATATATCAAATCTTAAGAATTCTTAAGTGATTTATAAAACCATAGATAAAAAATCATTAAACCTATATACTAATATAGTCGCTTGTAAAATTCAAAAATAAAAACTATGGATAATATTTTGTATGTTTACATTTATTTTTTCACAGTGGAGTAAAATAAAAAGGGAGGTAAATAAGTTGAAAACCATTTTAATTGCAGATGATAACGATGAAATTAGAGAAATAGTCCGCATACTCTTGGAAAGTGAAGGATTTAATGTATTTGAAGCTATTGATGGTCAAGATGCTATAAATAAAGTCAATGAAAATACAGATTTGATTATTCTTGATATAATGATGCCTGTAAAATCTGGCTTTAAGGCTTGTGTAGAAATCAGAGAAAAAACAAGTGCACCTATTCTATTTCTTACTGCAAAATCACAGGATTCTGATAAATGCCTGGCTTTTTCTTCTGGAAGCGATGATTTTCTATCAAAACCATTTTCATATACAGAATTAATTTCAAGAGTCAAAGCACTACTTAGAAGATATTATGTGTATAAAGGAAAAGAAACACCTGAAACATCAGATTCTATAGATGTAAAAGGATTAAAAATAAATAAGGCTTCCAATAGAGTTTCTATATATAATGAAGAAATTATACTTACTCAAATAGAATATAACCTTCTTTTATTAATGGCTTCAAATAGAAGTAAAATATTTTCAGCACAGAATTTATATGAAAGTGTATGGAATGAACCTTATTTTTATTCCAATAACAATACAGTCATGGTTCATATAAGAAACTTAAGAAGCAAACTAGAATCAGATCCTCAGAATCCAAAATATATAACCACAGTATGGGGGAAGGGGTATAGAATTGAGTAAAAAATTTTTTTCAACAAAACTTGAAATAAAATTAACTTTATCTATAATAATTTCATTAATTATTTCTATTTCGATATCATTTTTAGTCAATATTACTGGCGAATATATACTTGATAATTATTATGATAAAAGTTCTTTTCTTCAAAATAAAAGCATTCAGGCATTATCTGACTTTAAATCATATGTATTAAAAAATAAGATTTCAATTAATGATCATACAAAAATTGAAAAATGGGCCCGTAACTACAAATACATAGATATTTATATATTTAAAAATAATGCTCTAGTATATAACTCAAATAGATATGCTTCATATTCTAACTATGAAAACTCGGCGAAAATCCCAAATGTATCAGGTCATTCTTATGATTTTTCCTTTTTTGATGCAGAAGGCAAAGTTTATATGGACTGCTATTTTGAATATAAATATTATTATATTACTCTATTCATATCTGCTGCTATTGGTTTAATATGCTTTGTCATTATTATGCTTACTTTAATTAGTAAGAAGATTTCATATATAAGAACACTTGAAAATGAAATTAAAATATTAGAAGGCGGGGATTTAAATTATAATATAACAATAGCTGGAAATGACGAATTAAGCTTCCTTGCTGAAAGTATCAATGAAATGAGAAAATCTTTTATTGAACGATTACAGAGTGAAAATGAAGCAAAATCCGCCAATAGTGAATTAATTACAGCTATATCTCATGATTTAAGGACTCCGCTTACTGCATTATTAGGTTATCTGGATATTATAGAATATAAAAAATATAAGACTAAAGAAAATCTTATGCAATATATACATAACAGTCGTGAAAAAGCTTATCAGATCAAATCATTGTCAGATAAACTTTTTGAATACTTTCTAGTTTTCAATAGAAGAAATGATTTAGATCTTGAAACTTTTAATGTAACTGAAATATTAGAACAGCTATTTCAAGAAGAATTTTTCATGCTAAATGCTGAAAATTTCACATACGATTATATTCCATGCGACCATATAGCTTATTTAGATATGAACTTAATTTCAATAAGGCGTGTATTTGATAACATATTTTCTAACCTCTCAAAATATGCAGACAAATCTGAACCAATCAAAATAAGATGTTATGTTGAAGATCAAAATTTAGTTATCACAATAAGAAATAAAATAAGTATAAATTTAAAATCTGTAAGTAGTACGGGCATAGGATTAAAAACATGCACTAAAATTATAGAAATGCATAATGGAAAATTATCCACTGAAAAAACAGATGGTTCATTTATAATTACTATTAGCCTAAATGTAAAATTAATTTAACTCTTATTTGCAAGCGACTTAGCATCTTCTGTAAGTTGCTGCTTATAAATAATATAGATTGCCTCAAGCAATGCTTCTTTACTTGGAAAATGGCGATATACTGTACCAATGCCTACCCCTGCTTTGTGTGCAATTTCACCAATTGGAATTGCCATCCCTTTTCCGGTAAAAATCTTAAGAGCCGCTTCCAGTATCTTCTCTCTATTTTGTTTTGCATCCACCCTAATAGGCTTTGCAGAATCAGAAAAACGCGAATTGTTTGGGTGTACGTTTGCTATTTCTTCAGAATTACTTGTTTCGCCCCAAGAGCATTCTTTCTTTGTCATTAAGATAGACACCTCTTTCCTCTCTATTTTACCCGAAAAAATAGAGATTGACAACGGAATGTTTATTCCGTATAATACGATTCACAAGAGAAATGTAAATTTTTACATCCAAGTGAATATTAGTAGAATGCAAGGTAGTCCACCAAGACCAACGTTTTTTACCACGAGAATGAGCTTCTTCCATATTATAATCATTAAGGTGGCTTTATACCGAGACTTTTAATGTCCTTAATAACCTGCTTTGTGCCTTTGCTTTATTATCGGCATCGCTTCCCATGGCGTACATACCAACATAATTAGAAAAGCACCTAATACTTTCACCGTAGCACAGTTTGCCACCCTTGCCACCAATAATTTTGTTAATATTCGTCAAACCGTCGGCGCTCCGCTTCCGCTTGTACAAACAGCAAAAATAAAGCTGTTTGTATTTGCTAAAAGGTCAATTGCATTTACAAACCTCTCAACCGCAACTGGCATATCGCCACCTTAAATAGGATACACAAAACCAATTCGCTCGTATGTATCGCTTAACTTATGTGGTTTTCCCATTGAAATTAGCTCACAGTCTTGAATAGCATATCTTGAGAATATGGAGAAATTACTACTTCATACTCTAAAGATAAATCCACCATATAAAAAATATAGTTAAAAAAGAGGTTGTAGCAAAACCTAAGTTTTGTTACAACCCCCTAGAGTACCACCTTAAATTCAATTGTGCCCGAGCATTAATTTATGACAATTCTATCAATATCAGGTGCATATGTCGCGGAACCATTGTCTAATTTTATGATATTATTCCCGGCATTCAACTTAATATTTGTTGTTACCGAAGCTACACTGGTCCAATCGCCTGTGCCGGTGCATGGAACCCCTGAAAATGCGCCACTGTTAGGGGTCACATATATAGTACGTGTATCCGATGAAACATAGTAAATGGTCATCGAATGAGTACCTGCGGTTGCAACATTGACATTATTTATTACTACTGTTCCATTGGTCGTTCCAGTTCCACCCAGATATCCAACACATTTTCCGCCTGAACAAGCATTTACACTTTGTATATTCGCTCCATTGGAAAGCGTTCCATTTTCAGCTTCATAGCTTGTACTGATGCCACTACCTGAAGCCGGAGTAATGTATATACGGTATCCAGAACTAGCATTACATCCTGTCATTGCTACGGTAATCTGACCGTTAGATACGGCGTAGTTTGAGGTTGATACTGTGGTTGTTCCTCTACATACAGTATCCTTGCTTGTCCAGTCAACCTTTTCAACCCTAACCGATGCAGTAGATCCGATAAAAGAAGGTATATTTTTGATTGTTGTATTTACAGTACCACTATTCGATCCACCCAAAACACAGCTTATATATTTGGCACCCGAATCCACGCAAGCAGCACCATCTATATTTGCACTTGCATCATTTGGCACTGAGACATTGACCATGTTGCCCGTCATCGAGCCATACCAATTCATAAAATACCAGCCTGCACCCTTTTCAGTATCAGTTGCAAGTAGGCTTCCCAATCTTTGATAAGCTGTAAACCACCAAGTTATACATGCACTGTCTACCTTATAACGCTCGAATTTTCCAATAAATTCCCCAAGTGATCCAGGCTGCCCTTCAAGGTTATGGTCAGCATCACAGTACTCGTTTATGCTAATAGGCAATGCGCTTATTCCAAGAGAAGTTTCCAATGCCCTGTAATCTTTCAAATTATTTGCTACAGAACCGATTCCACTAAGCTCATGCCAGCTAATTATATCGGGAATACAGTTGTTTGATTTACAATAGCTCAAAAAGGTACTCATCCTATTATGATTGTAATAACTATAGCAAGGACCTACGATTTTATAACCAGATGCATTTGTACGAATAGCACTGTAAGTTTGCTTCCACAATGTGCTATTAAAGTCTCCATTGCTGCTATTCCATGTGCCATCAGGTTCGTTCCATGGTTCAATCCCATAATAATTGGAGTAACCGGATGCTTTCATGTCTGTTATAAAAGAATTCACCTGGCTGAGCCAGCTTGTCATACCTGGCCATGTGTATGGCCACCCTGGTAACATATCCGCTAAATCAACAGAAACCTTGGCGCCAGGAACTGAGCTAAGCCTTCCCGCAACAGGTATTGCAGCACCAAATGGATGCTGGTTGCCAGAGCTCCCCCGAGCCGGATTCCTCATTACATATGGATGGGTCGGAGTTATGAGACCCGCAACATCAGCTGGTTTGGTTTCAGTCATTCCATAAAGGGAACCACTTGCGCAATGAGTTACACCCCTTAACGTACTTCCGCAGTCTACAGTTATGGCGTCTGCCGCAAATACTGGTGTCAAAGTGAAAACATTTGCAAGTGTAATTGAAAAAACCAATAACATCGTACAATATTTTTTAGAATTTCTTTTCAACATTATTACGCCTCCTAAAATTCAAAATATAACCTCAGCCATTACTAATCTGTCCGTATGTCAGACTACAACCTCCTTTCCCTATGTTTTTATCTTATAGATCATCATAATATAATCTATATAGTCTATTTTACTTATTTGCCGCAATATTTGTTTTTAAATATAAAACCGTTTACATAAATAATGTAATTTAATATTCTATCTTAATATTACAACCAGCTTCTCCTTTATAACATGGAACTATGTCTTCCATATATAGCATAATGTGCTTTAATTTTTAAATTATACTCATTACATCTTCAACGCAAATTAGTAATTAAATAATATTCACAAGTAGTTGTTCTAACATCATTAATAACTGGGCAACCAGTCATCTTTATATGTTATAATTATTAATATATAAATAATTATAATTGGGGGTAAATCTTATGAACCCAAAATATACTAATTCAGCAAGATATAGGTGTCTCGAATATTTAAAAAAACAATCTGTTGATTTATATTTAAGTTATTGTGGAATAGAGGAATGTGACCCTGGTCATTCATATGGTCCTACTATACGTACAGAGTATCTACTCCATTATATTTTAAAGGGAAAAGGCTTTTATAATGTTGATAGTAAAACCTATAATTTATCCGAACATCAATCTTTTATTATATATCCCAATGAAATAACCTACTACGAAGCAGACAAAGAAGACCCCTGGACTTATATTTGGATAGGTTTTAACGGTATTAAAGCTGAAACTTGCCTAAACTATGCATCCCTTAATAAAGAAAATCGAGTATCTAAATTTGATTGTGAAGATATTTTACTAGAGTGCATAAATGGTATTCTGAATGCAAGTAAATTAACATATGCAAACGATTTAAAGAGAGAAAGTTACCTATCTATGTTTCTCTCAGCAATAATTCAAGAAAAGCATGACTGCATAACGCAATTAGAAGACATCCATGATTACCCCTACCAAGTATATGTAGAACATGCACTAGAATTCATTGACCACAATTATCAAAAGAATATTAAGATTAACGATATCGCTAACTACATTGGCATTAGTAGAAGTTATCTAACAAATATTTTTAAAAAGAATATTAATTTGTCGCCTCAAGAGTATTTGATAAAATATCGTTTTGATAGGGCATGCAGTTTATTGAAAACTACCACCCTTCCAGTAAGTACCGTTGCATCTCAAGTTGGTTATGATGATCCTCTTACCTTTTCAAAAGTATTTAAAAAGTTTTACACAGTTAGTCCTACAACTTATCGTACTCAACATGAATTAATTAGTTATTCTAATACTAAAGGAAACTAAAAAGAGTTGTCGTAAACCTTTTATCAAATTTTACGACAACTCTTTTTAAAACTACTTTTTAATCTATTTGTGTTAAATTATATAATACGGAGGAAAAATCCATACCCTTGGCACAAAATTCTTTCTCGTCTATAATAATCCCTATATTCATCAATTCATCTCCATGAAATATTCTATTTCCATCCCCATTGATTATATATCTTTTATTGTCATCTAATCCAACTAATTTAAATCTTCTAAAAGCTTCATTAGCCGAATTTAACACATTATAGTATGCAGCTATAGCTTCTCTCTTATCTTTTGAAACGACAATCCAAGTTGTAATATTTTCTTCAAAGGGACTAGAAATACGATAGAATACCCCTTTACTGATAAGTTCTCTATGATCCTTGTAATATTCAACCTGTTCTTTCACTTTTGCTTTTTCTTGCTCTGGCAAAAGACTTAAATCGAGTTCATATCCAAATGCACCAAAATATGCAACATTTGCTCTTGTTTCAATAGGTGTAACTCTGCCTACCTGCTGATTAGGAATTGATGTTACATGTGCTCCCATGCAGGCAATTGGATAAACATATGATGTACCGTATTGAATCTTTAACCGTTCTACTGCATCTGAATTATCACTAGTCCAAGTCTGAGGTGCATAGTACAGCATTCCAGGATCAAATCTTCCACCACCACTAGAGCATGACTCAAATAAAATATACGGAAATTTAGAAATCAAGCGTTCATATAAATTATACACTCCTAGGATATATTTATGAAATACCTTCCCTTGAAACTCCGCATTCTCTGCTGAAGAATAACATTCTGTAATATAGCGATTCATATCCCATTTTATATATGATATCTTTGCCTCGCTTAAGATTTTTTCCATTAAACTATATATATAATCCACCACTTCATTTCTAGAAAAATCTAGTACATACTGATTTCTAGAAGGAGAACTTCTTCTTCCTGGAGTTGCTATAATCCAATCGTTATGTGCCTTATATAAATCACTATCCTTATTAACCATTTCTGGTTCAAACCAAAGACCGAATTTCATTCCCATTCCTTCAACTTTATTTGCTAACCCTATAATACCGTCAGGTAATTTTTTGAAATTTTTAACATACCAATCCCCTAAACCGCATTTGTCATTATCTCGGTTACCAAACCATCCATCATCTAATACAAATAACTCCATACCTAAATCTTTTCCAGCCTTTGCAATTTTCAAAACTTTTTTCTCAGTAAACTCCATTTCTGTAGCTTCCCAGTTATTAATTAGTATTGGCCTTACTTTATCTCTCCACTCACCTCTAACTAATCTTGTTCTATACAATTCATGATAAGTTTGGCTCATTTTATTCATACCACAATTTGAATACACCATTACCACTTCCGGTGTCTGGAACACTTCTCCTTCACTTAATGGCCATTCAAAGGTGTCAGGATGAATTCCTATAATCACCCTTGTCATATCATGGGTACTTACTTCTATTTGTTCTAAATGATTTCCACTATAGACCAAACTAAATCCATACACTTCACCATTAAATTCATCAACATTTGTTCTCTTTAAAGCAATAAATGGATTATGTTCCGAGCTACTTGCACCTGCCATGCTATAAATTGCCTGAGTTCCTTGTTCTAGCTTTCTAATTTTGACATGCCTTTCTCTACCCCAAGCACCAGCTAAATGAATCATTTCGAATTTGCTATCTGGAAAATCTACACATACACTCATTGCACTATTAAGTATAATAGTGCTCTTACCTTTATGAATAAACTTAACATTCCTTGCTATTACCGGTAACTCCTTATAAATAGTATAGCTAAGTACTAATTCAGTATGTATTAACGAGTCATATAATGTAATTTCAAGGGTCTCTGCTTCATTATCATCTTCTACATATGTAGCTGGTAGCCCTTCTAATTTCCTTTTTCCCTTAAAAATTTTATGAGATTTAAATTCAAAATTTGTTATTTTGCTTCCATTTTCTTGCTTGATTTCAAAAGCGGGATATCTAAAATCTGTAGTCCCATATGATGGATATTCTTGCTTTGTATATTGAAGCGAAAGCTCATAATTATCTTCAAATATATAGGCTGCTAAAGATCTCAGTTTTCCCTCCAATAGATAGGAAAAAGAATCTCTATCATGTACCTTCTTTCCATAATATAAATTTCCTAATTGATTGTTGTCTAAAATTTTAATAATATAACTTATTTCTTCATTATATATATGAAATTCCTTTGATCCTTCATGAAAAATAATAGCCATAATGTCCTCCTCCATATAATTATAGTTTTCCACCAGATGTAGATATACCCTCAATAAACTGCTTTTGAAATATGGAATAAATCAATAACATTGGCCATATGGCAAGTACTGAAGCTGCCATTAGCTGTGGATAATTAACTGAATATCCACTCTGTATTTTAGCTAAAGCTGATGATAATGTAGCCGCATTTGAGTCTGAATTTATAATCATAGGCCACATTAAATCTTTAAATGCAAATAATGCTGTAAAAATACTTAGTGCTATTAATCCTGATTTTACTAATGGAAGCATTATTTTAATGAAAATTTGACCAATATTGCATCCATCTAATATCGCTGCTTCTTCCAATTCTTTTGGGAGTCCAGCAAAAAATTGTCTTAATAAAAATGTCCCAAAAGCACTAACTAATCCAGGAAATGCTAATGCAAATATAGTGTTTCTCATTCCTAGTTTATCAATCATTAAAAATTGAGGAATAATGAATATCTGAGTTGGTACCATCATTTGAAATAATACTAAACCAAATAAGAAGTTTCTTCCGGGAAATTTAAGTCTTGCGAAAGCATATGCGGCCATTGCACTAAATGTAACAGAACAAACAACCCTTACAAACATCATTGCAAATGTATTATAATACAGACTTAAAAAGTTGTTTTGATTTATTACTTGGATATAATTTTGAATTCTCCATTTTCCTGGGAAAATAATAAAAGGATTCATGGAGGTGGATTCAGTTACTGACTTAAATGATGTAAGTATCATCCAAATAAATGGCAAAATCATTATGCACGAACCTATTATTAACACACTATGAACAAGTATCATTTTCGATCTTCTTTTAGTTTCCATTTGTTCTTCCCCCCTACATATAATTAACCCATTTTTTCTGTACTTTCATTTGAACTACCGTAATAATCATTATAATTACAAGTAATAGCATAACTATTGCAGATCCATATCCCTTATTAGAATATTTAAATGAATTGTTATAAAATAAATAAACTAAGGAAACTGTTTTATTGTACGCCGGATTAGTTACATCAATCATCATATAAATAACATCAAATACCTGCATTGATTGAATAATTGATGTTACCATAACGAAAAACAAAGTTGGTGAAATTAGTGGCAACGTAATTTTAAAAAATTGTGCAAATATATTTGCACCATCAATATTAGCTGCCTCGTAATAATCCTTTGGTATCTCTTGTAATCCAGCTAATAGCAGTACCATGTTATAACCAATTGCACTCCATATACCAATAATCGCTACAGAATAAATTGCTACCTTGGGATCGCTTATCCAATCTACCCCTCCCAATCCCATTTTTTTAAAGAAAACATTTAGTAGACCAAATTGATTATTGTATAACCATTTCCACACCATTGTTACAGCTGCTGGAGCGGCCATCATTGGAATAAAATAAATAGTACGATAGAGTGATTTTCCTCTAAGTTTACCATTTAATAGAACCGCTATAACCATTGATAATACAATTGTAAGTGGAACAACAATTATTGTATATTTTAGTGTGTTTACTAATGCATACCAAACTTGAACATCTGACAACATTGTTTTGTAATTATCTAAACCTATAAATATATTTCCTCTTCCAAAAGCTCCGCTTTTAAAAAAGCTCAAATATAGATTCTGAAAAATCGGAATTATGTTCAACACTAGAAGTCCTATGATTGTTGGAGCAATTAAAAACCATCCCCAGAACCATTCATTTATTTGTGGTTTAGTTGGCTTCATTTTAAGTTTTATTGGCTTTATTTTAGATTTCACCATGCCTGAATTAATCACTAATATCATCCCCTAATCTATATAAATTCTGTTCTAAATATAAGAATTTATCTATTGAAACCAATTTTAACTTAAAACATACAATTCTAATTATCTTGCTATTGGTTAGTTCTAACTTTATTTTGGATCTTTGTATACTATAATTTAATTATCACATTTAGATTTTCTACTTGCTATATTTTGTTCCTTCCCTTCTACGCAATTGAAAAACTATGCGACAACCATAATTGGTTATCGCAAAATATATAATTATTTTTCTTGTACCAAACTTTTATTCATTACATCTGCTGCATCCGTGCAGGCTTTTTCAACTGTTTTTTCTCCAGTAAAAGCTCCCTTTAATACCTCATATGCCTTATCTTCCCAAACACCAGTTGTATTAAAATATGGTCTGATTTGTGCATATTTTACCATGTCAATAAATACCTTTACATTAAACGTTTTGTTTGAGGCAACCCAAGCATCGGCAGTTCCATCATAAGCTGATATAGCTACACCAAGTTGTGCCTGCCTTGTTTGACCCTCTTTAGCGCTTAAATATTCAATCCATTTAAATGATTCATCTGGATGTTTAGTTCCTTTTGCTATTGCATTCCCAAGGCCATTAAAAATAGTGGCTTTTCCTCCATTGTTCGAACTTGGTAATACTGCTACATTAAAGTTTTTCTTCATATAGTCATTTGAAGAAAACCCTGATAAATTCCATGATCCAAAGAATCCCATTGCACATTTTCCACTTTGCATATCAGTAGCACGTTCTGCATCCCCAAATTCTTTTGGTGAAAGACCATCTTTTACAAAATTCACATAGTACTTCATAGCTTCAACTGTTTTTGGATCATCATAACCTGATTTTTTATCCTTTGTAATTATTGTCCCACCATTTTGATATACAAAATTGTAATATCCCTCTTGATTATGAAGTGGTGTAAGAATTCCATACTGAGAACCATCAGTTTTTGTTAATTTTTTAGCTGCCTTGTATAAATCAGTCCATGTCCATTTATCATTTGGATAAGCAATACCTGCCTTATCAAACATTGTCTTGTTGTACCAAAGTCCGATAGTATCATAATCTTTGGGAATTGCATATTGATTTGACTTATAATTATATATAGATTTTAATCCACTAGGAAACTTATCCATTTCTATCTTCTTACTTGCTTTTATTCTATCATTTAAGTTAAGTAACTGATCATTTGATGCATATTTGTAGATTTCATTTGAATGCATCCAGAAAGTATCAGGTAATGACCCTCCAGTTGCACCAGCTTCAAGAGCTGTCCAATAATCTGCCCAACCTGTTACTTGAATCTTAATTTTAATATTAGAATTTTCTTTTTCAAATTCATCAGCCATTGTTCTTAATCCCTTTTCTTGATTAGAATCCCAAATTGCATAGGTAATAGTGACTGCCTTGCTCTTTGTAGTTTCAGTACCTACTGAAGCTTTTTTAGTCTGCGTTCCGCACCCCGTAAATGTTGCTAGTGTTAATAATAAACCTAGTGTTAGAGCTAATGCTTTTCTTTTCATAAATACCCCCCTCTTAAATTTTAGAATTAACTTATTAAATAAATGACCGCCTTTGTAAACGTTATTATTACTACTCCTCTATAATAATACAACCTACTTATACTTAAAATAGACCTATGTCCTTTACACATGGAATGATGTGCTTTTATTATTTAAAGAGAGTTCCTATTTGTATATAATCAATATAGTCTAAATTAATTGCATCAATCACCTCATATTTATCCTTTTCATGCTCCTTCTATAATTTTTAACAATAAAAAAGTACCCACAATATAATGTAGATACTTCCTAAATTACATATGTTATTTTATGTTTGAAGCTACAAAAACACCTAATTTATCTAATTCAACAGACCTACTTATTTGTTCTAATTGACCTTCTTCCATCATAATTAATCTTCTCCTACCCCTATGCTCTTTATACTACAACCTATGAGAAACAACCTATTTCTATAAGCATGTCCAACATAAAAATCTATGGAGTTAATCTCTAAACCTTAAAATCCCTATATCAAAATCTCCAAAAAAAACGAAAACCCTTGAATTTCAAGGGTTTCCCATTGTATTAATATTGTGAATTCACAAATCTTCTATTTACTTATATGCTGAGTTTTATAAAGTTCAGCATAGACACCGTTTTTTTCCATTAAACATTCGTGATTTCCATCTTCAATAATATTTCCACTATCAAATACAAGAATTCTATCTGCATTTCTAACAGTAGATAATCTATGAGCAATAACAAAAGTTGTTCTTCCTATAATTAGACTATCAAAAGTTTCTTGTATTTTAGCTTCAGTAACACTATCAAGGGCAGAAGTTGCTTCATCTAAAATTAGGAATGGTGGATTTTTTAGGAATATACGTGCTATAGAAATACGTTGTTTCTGTCCACCAGAAAGCATTGCACCACGTTCTCCAACAAAAGTATTAAATCCATCAGACATAGCAATAATATCATCATAAATCTCAGCCTGTTTTGCTGCCATTGCAACTTCCTTAGGAGTAGCCTCAGGTCTACCATATCTAATGTTTTCAAGAATACTATCAGCAAAAAGGAACACGTCTTGTTCTACAACTCCAATATTTTTATGCAAAGATTCTTGTGTGACACTACGTATATCTACGTGGTCAAGCAAAATTTTTCCTTCATCAACATCATAGAACCTGGGAATCAATTTACATAATGTTGATTTCCCTCCACCCGATTGACCTACGACTGCAATTGTTTCACCATGGTCGACGTGAAGAGAAATATTGTGTAATACCCGAATACCTTTTTTATAAGAAAAACTAATATTTTCAATATCTAATTCACCTTTTACTCTGCCTATCTCTATAGCATTAGGATCATCTTTCATTTCAGTTTCAGTACGCATCATATCTACAAAACGTACAAGTCCAGCTCCACCTGTTGCAAATAGTTCAGCAAAGTTTGAAAGTTTTCTAATTGGAGTTATAAAAGTAGCAATATATAAAGTAAAAGTAATTAAATCAATTTGATTCATTTGTCCTTTCATAATTAATATACCGCCTACTAAGGCAACTGTTGCTGGCAAAATACAAAGGAAAAATTCCATTGTAGCATTAAAATATCCCATAGCCTTATAAAATTCAGTTTTAGATGTTTTGAAAGCATCATTTGATTCACTAAACTTATCAAATTCTGAATTCTCATTTGCAAATGCTTTCGCTGTTTTCATGCCTGAAATTCCTGATTCAATATTTACATTTATAGAAGCTGTTTTTTCTTTCACTTCAAGAGAAGCTTTTGACATTTCAGAACGTCTATACCATACAACTAATAGAAATATAGGCAAGATTAAAGCAATAACCAAAGTTAATTTCCACTGAATAGTAAATAAGATACCTAGTGATCCTATTATTGTCAAGGTGGATATAAAAACATCTTCAGGACCATGATGAGCAAGCTCAGTTATATCAAATAAATCTGCTGTCAATCTACTAAGTAGCTGACCTGTACGGTTTTTATCAAAGTATCCATAAGACAATTCCTGCATATGCTTAAATAAATCGCTTCTTATATCTGCTTCTACTAATACACCAAAAGAGTGACCATAGTACGTTATTATATAGTAGAAAAAAGCTCTTAATGTATAAGCAATTAGCATAATCACCATAATAGTTATAAAGGTTTTATAAGCATTAACAGGTAATAGTTCATTTAGAGAATAATTTCCCCATAATTATTGTATCCATTTTTTAGGAGTTCCGTTCCTAGGCCCGTTTCCTTCCATAGCAATAATACCATCAAGAATTGCAAAGCTAGTCTTGACAACAGAATTTAAGTCCAGCAACATTTTACTGAAATTGTTCACATCAGTTAGTTTTGTATGTAGCCCTCCCTTTTGAGAACCAGGTACACAACCAAATTGATTTTTAACAGCTCCAGTATAATACATCATTGCATGTGTTTTAAGTTTGGGAAGTGTTATAATCACATCAGCCTCATAAACTGCCCTAGCAACATTCCAAAACTTATACAGTAGTGGATCATTGAGCTGCACATGTATTTCATCATTAAAATCAACAAACGTCACACCATACATGTTAGCCACCTCCATTAGCCCTGATCTCTCAGCAGCCATTTTCGTATCTCCTGAACCTGGAGAATCACCAAATACTATATTATTACTATATTCTTTAACTATCCTTACAACGGCTTCAAACATTGCATAATGTGTTATAACCGGTGATCCCTTTTCAATTATACTAAGGAAATTAGGCTTTAATAATACTTTACTATTTTCAGGTATAAGCTCTCTTAAATAAGAGATGCCCCCCAAAAGTTCAAACCCTTCTCTAAGCTTTTTTTCAATTTTATCAACGTTGTAATCTGTACATTTTAATAAAGCGACTTTTTCCATAACAGACCCACCCCTTATATTTACTTTTTTTCTTAATTATAACACAAGCCAATGATTTCTCTAATATCATTGGCTTGTGTTTATACTATTTTAGTCTAAGCTTTGAAATGGTTATAAGTAAATGTCCTTAGTTTTTCGTAAAAATTAGGCCCCCTAAACCAAAAGTTCCCTCAAACTCTAGTCTGAAGGAACATAAAACACACTAAATTTTCACCTTAAAACTTCTAAACCCTTTGCTACCATTAATTCTGTCCAAGATAAATAAAATCTAAGATCTATCGGTTAATCGTTGGTATTACTCTGAATATAATTTTTTATTACACATATCTCTTCACTTTTAATTATTCACTTTTTACTCGTGTTGTGTTATTTTTAATTGCCTACAACTAGTTATACCAATCCATTATCTAGATAATTTAGATGATAGCATCATAAACTATGAACTCAAACTTAAAACGCAAATACACTTTTAAATTATAAACACTGCAAACCTGCGTCCAACTGGTTCGTAATTTGGCATTTTAAGTAATTTAAAATAGTCCTCAAAGTGGCTTAAATACTCATTTTGTTTTTTTAACTATACCTATCTATCCCAATTAATTTTAAACTATAAGGGGCAAATAATTTATGACTCAACTAATCATGTGACCTCATGAACCCCTCAGAGATTCTAACTGTTCCTTATAACTTCAACTACCAATAATAAGAATAATAGGAAGTTCAGTGTTTCTCAAGATATAGTCCATAATAAACATAATAGACTATTCTAAATTATCTATTTAATTTTGTGTTTGATGTCTTCATTTTTCATCAGCAAATAATTCTATACTCAACAATTAGCTTGCTCTGGCAACTCTTTTTTCCATTCGCCAATTCTTTTCTTGACATCTTTAATTTCAATTAGTTTTTTTACATCAGAAAGCTCTGTCGCTAAGACAAAAGCAACTGTTGATTCAATAATCTTTTCATCTAACGTCCAAAAGTCTTCGGTTATTCGCATACTATTAATTACTTTTATAATCTCCGCAGTACTGATAAATTTCGTGTAAGAATCATTTTGCAGTTCATATTCACATACTTCCCCCGCAGATGACCAAGTAGTTACATGCAATGCCAAAAATTTAATAGCATTGAGTTCATTGGTTATCGCAGTTTTTATATACTCTGAATATGTTTCTTTCTCTATAAACTTCCAAAGAGCCAAAACTCTTCGTAGTTCTTTCCAATCAAATAAATTTGTACTCGCTACAAAACTTTTTGTCCTTTCTAAAAATATTGCTTCAATTTTATACAAATTATCTAGACTAATAAGTTTTGGTTTTTGCGCACTAGATGTTTCGCCAATTCTCCCATAAGTCAGTTCAATTATATGTAGAAGATGCAATAAAAACTGAAATGATAAGAAGTCTAAGTTGGAAAGCATATTTGCTATAATATTAAAACGTATATTTTCATCACTAATTCTAAAGAGTAAATCCGAAATCATATAAACACTAATTGTTGTTGAATCGGCACCTACCAACTGCATTTCTTTATTTGCAATTCTTCCACACTGAAATACTAAGATACTCAAAATAAGATCTATTCTTTTTTCTGGAATCCTAGATAAATGATACTTGATTTCTTTTAAATAAACATCAAAAAGGTCGTGTTCATTAAGCGTATCAATATATGACCGCAACTCATCTTCTTTCATTCGCGATAAAGAATCATCAATTCCATTTCTGCTGATTTTTATATCGTCTAAAGAAAGTGAAAAATACAAATCGAATTTACACTCAGAAGCTATTCTCATTGCCTGATGAATTTCTGAGGGTGTTTGAAAAGAACTTGAAAATGAAATTCTATTAGAAAATATAGGAAATAAACTAGCAACAGCATTTAGCATGACTTGGGAATTTTCGGGATAAATTTCATGAAAACGCTGTAACGTTTCCTCCTCTTGTTTCTTTGCATCATTTAGAGAAATACCTCCACCATTATAACCTCCAACAAGAGAAAATTTATTCTCCCTAATCCACTCGAAAATTGAAGAAGCAAATACCCGTAAAGATCGGAAGAGCGTCGTGTAGGGAAAGAGTGTATGGA
>ERZ1463033.32-NODE-32-length-22929-cov-9.157253_pt1 | contig 22929 bp, 18 predicted proteins | sample MGYA00564481_ERZ1463033 | MGnify/ENA primary metagenome ERZ1463033 (study PRJEB39244, sample SAMEA3635150) | Helicobacter pylori | study: EMG produced TPA metagenomics assembly of PRJEB11511 data set (Assembly of a 5300-year-old Helicobacter pylori...
ATTGGAGTTCGGACGTGTGCTCTTCCGATCTATAGGCAAAATAGCATATATAACTAAAGCTATAACAGCTGGTACCTGTCCAATTCCTACAAGTGGAATAAGTATTCCAAGAATAGCAAGAGATGGTATTGTCTGAAAAATAGACGCTATCTGTAGTAACGGTCCTGCGAGGTGCTTATGTCTTGTTATATATATACCAAGTGGGACTGCAATAATTACAGCGATAAATATAGCTATAAACGAAATCTGCATATGTTCAAGAAGTGCCGTACCTAATTGCTGCCTACGCTGCATTAGTGTTGAAATTAGTGTATTCATGAGATTTCACCACCTTTTTCAAGTTTTTGCGAGATAAATTTAATTAAGTGCTCATGATTTATAGTTCCAATAATTTCTCCCAAATGATTTACTGGAACGTCTTTCTCATTTTCCAATCGCTTAAGTAAGTTCTCTATAGATTCAGTATCAATAATGCTTAAATTACCATCGCCTGATTTGTAAGAGTCACAAAATCCAGCATCTAACATATCCCTTACTTGATAAGGCTTACTAAATATAGAAGTGTTATAAACATTACCCGACTTAAAAAAATTCTTAACAAAATCATTTTTGGGGCTTTTCAAAATGTTTGTTGGTGTATCACACTGAACAATCTCCCCATCTTTCATTACACAAATCCTATCGCCAAGAGCTAATGCTTCTTGCATATCATGAGTTACAAAAACAATAGTTTTTTTAATCTTCTTTTGTAGGTTAACCATATCTTGTTGCAATTTTTTACGACTAATTGGGTCTAGTGCACTAAAAGGTTCATCCATCAAAAGAATAGCTGGATCAGCTGCTAGTGCGCGAATTACGCCTATTCTTTGCTGCTCTCCACCAGAAAGTTCACTTGGCTTTCTATGACGATATTTATCAGGCTTAAGACCAACGCTTTCCAAAAGTGTTGTGATTCTATCCTTAATCTTACGTTTATCCCACTTTTTAAGTTCTGGTACAATAGCTATATTTTCTTCAATTGTCATGTGAGGAAAGAGCCCAATTTGTTGAAGTACATACCCTATGCCCCATCGTAATTCATGAATATTATATTCACTTATCTTCTTTTCATTTATATAAATTGTACCATCACTTAAATTTATCAAGCGATTTATCATTTTAAGTGTTGTAGTTTTTCCACATCCACTTGGTCCTATAATTACAAAAAATTCTCCTTTTTTAATTTCAAGATTTAAAGAATTAACTGCTATATTGCCACTAGGATAAATCTTTGATACATTCTCAAATTTAATCATATAGTTTACTCCTTTATTATCTATTAAAACCATCAAAAAAGTAGTTATGAAGCACCAATTTAATAGTAAACCTCATAACTACCCTTATTAAACTCTTTTTAATAATATAAACTAACTTGTTTGTTTGCTAAGAATTTTAGGTTCATCTTTAATATAATTATTTATCATTTGTAATGCATTTGGATTAATATATTTGATATCAACCAAATCTTTATCATCTATAACAATATCATTTTTCCATACACTATATAAATCTAATTTTATAAAGTTAAAATATTCCTCATTCTTGTTATACAATTCTTGTAAATCTTTATCGTTTGGAAAAGCTCTAATACCATCATACTGAAGTAATATATTCATCATTTCACTCGGGCATAAATCAAAAGTATTTTCAATACTCACAGCTTTAGTTTGCAATACTTTTATTAACTTCACTAAATCTTTTTCTGATAATTCTGATTTAATATATAACTCCTCATTTTCTTTAATACAAGTATGGACTAGTTTAAATACACTGACTCTCTTTTGATTTTTTTTCATTCTCAGCCTCCTAAATGATAAATTATTGTAATGTGAATTATACTTTGTGTAGTTCTCTTTAGTATTATTTAAAAATATAGTTAATTATTATATAATATCAAAAAATATAAAAAAATGTGTGAACTTTTTTTTAATTTTTTGATATTCTCGAAATAAATTTTTATCAGTTAACCTATATATTGTTAAAGGTTACTTATATATAATTATACTCAATTTATGGCAATTATGGTATGATTAAATATATATTTTATAACGAAATTGTAAATAAGTAAGGCATACTCTTTTTAAAAGACATTGATGAATTAAAAAAAGAAAACTAAGGAGGATTATTATATGCAATAATGGGTTTTGATGGTAATCGTAAATGGAAAGATATTAATAACAAAAGAGAAAGTATAATAATAGGGGTGAATTTATGAAAAACAGTGGCATTAAAGGTAATTTATTACTTTTAATAATTTTTATGTTAATATTTATAATTGGGATAGGAGCTTTTACTTTTAATTCATTAAATAGTACAGCGAGTCAGGGTAGAAATGATGTAGCTACAGTAAATAAATATATTACTTTAGTTGATAACTCTAGAAATATTCAAGTAACATATAAAAAACAAATACAAGCATGGAAGGATTTATTATTAAGAGGTTCAGATCAATCTAAATATAATACGTACCTTGCTCAATTTACGAACTATAACAGTGAGGTATTAGCAGGCTTAGCGAGGTTAAAGACATCAATGGGTTCACTAGGAATAGATACGGCCCCAGTTGATAAGGTTTCAACCGAACTTGACCAACTTCAAATTAACTATACTACAGCATTAAAAAGCTATGACAAAACAAATAAAGAAAGCTACAAAATTGTTGATACATTAGTTAATGGAATGGATAAACCTCCAACTAATGATATGGATACTTTAGTTAAAACGATAATGGATAAATCAACTACTCAGATAGCGACTATCAATTTGGCATCTAAAAACAATAGTAAACAATTAGAATTATATTTATTTATAATTAGTATTATTAGCATTTGTCTAATTATTTTACTTACACTAATGACATTACGGACTTATAAAAACATCGAGAAGTTTATAAAGCAATTTCAAGTTCTTATGCAGAAAGCAGAAGATGGAGACCTTACTATCCAGGGAACTGTTTTTTCTAATGACGAATTAGGAATTCTAACTGTCCGATTTAACAAGTTTATAATTAATATTAAAACTTTAATTTTAGAAACAAAAAATATGAGCTACTTAGTTGCTTCTTCATCAAATGATATTCTTAAAAATTCCGATGAAACCGCTAAAACTTCACAACAAATATCAGAAACAATTTTGGACGTTGCGAATGGTGCAACTAAACAGTCTGCATTAGCTCAAAAAAGTAACGATATGGTCATTAGTGTAACTAGCGATTTAAATAAAGTCACTGAAGCTACTACTTATATGAAAAACTTAGCTATAGAAACAGATAAAATAGTTACACAAGGTATTTCAAGTATTAAATTTCAAAATAGTAAAATGTTAGATAGTAAAACAACAACGCAAGAAGTTTCATCATCAATATTAAATCTTTCATTAGAATCAGCTAAAATAGTAGAATTTGTTGAAGTTATTAATGGTATTTCTTCTCAGACAAATTTGTTAGCCTTAAATGCTTCCATAGAAGCTGCAAGAGCTGGCGAATCAGGTAAAGGTTTTGCTGTTGTGGCTGATGAAATAAAAAAATTAGCTGAGTCATCTAGCAGCTCAACTAGTAAAATTCAAGAATTAATTAAAGCAATTCAAAATGGAATAAATGAAACTGTTTCAAAGATGGAAAAGTTTCATTTATCTATGGAGGAACAAACTGAATCTATAAAAAACACAGAAAATATTTTTTGGAAAATAAAAGACTCAACTTCCAAGGTAAGTGATAAAATTATAGAAGTTTCAAATAAAACTCAGATTATTGATAAGAATTCACATTCTCTTGAAAAAGCAATAAATAACATTTCTAATGTTATCGAACAAAATGCTGCTGCAAGCGAGGAAGTCGCAGCTTCAACAGAAGATCAAGTTTCTTCTATTGAAGAAATAGCTCTATCCATTAGTGATCTTACAAAATCTTCAGATAAACTTAAACAGTTTTTAGACAAGTATAAAGTTTAATAAATAACAATTAAAAACCATTTGAACTTCAGGTGGTTTTTAATTGTATCTGAAAACCCTTTTACTATTATATTTTTAATATAAAGAGTTCCTTATAATTATTATTCTTAGAATTCTCTAAAGTCTCTATCTTTTTCTGATTCATAATCACTCAAATCCTTTTTCCACTTATCCAGGCTATCCTTAAAATTACTTTGAAATTCTTTCCTTAATATTTTATGAAATATAACTTTTCTAAAAATACTTTTCTTTACCCTATTTTCTATATCATTTATTGAGTTTTTAATGCTATTTCCCCTATAACACACACTGCAAATTTTATCATTTTGAGATATCTGTGCCTTTAATTTTAGTCCTTTTTTACTTGCAATGCATGTCCTATACTGACCATCCTTAACTGTATAGTGATCACACTTATTGCTGCTAATATATATAGGGTATTGTTGTCTATTTTTTATTATAGACTTATAAATATCTCTGCAATAATTAACATTATCCTTCATTGGATGTACTTCAATTGGAATCGACTTTATTTCACCTTCTGTTAAATCTAATGAGCAGATACCATGCCTAGTTTTATAACAGAAATTTTCATAACAGTTATTAAAATAATACTTTTTTCTTTTAGGATCGAATGCTTCAACATATAAATCCCCCACGATTATCACCTCAAACTATTTATATGCCTCAAAAACTCTTTTATTCTTTTCTCTATAGATGTTTTTAAAGTTAATTTTATAATCTATACCTTCAAATGATAAATTATTATGAGGTAAATTATGCTGTTAAAAAGTTCATTACCGCCCAACAATTATTAGTAAATAACAATTATTAAACTACTACAAATAACAAACAACCGGAGTACCAGCATCTATATTATCATATATCTTTTGAGCTAGAGCAGGTGGCGAATTTACACAACCGTGAGAACCTTTTGTAAGATATACCTTTCCTCCAAATTTAGGTTGCCAAGTTGCATCGTGTATACCAATTCCACCATTGAATGGCATGAAAACACTGACGGGAGTGCTGTAACCCTCTCCCTTTAATGTTGCATTTTTTGCTTTATATTTTAGTTTATAAATACCTGTTGGTGTTAGACGATCTTTGGTTGGTTTACCGGTAACAACGTCTCCATCTACAATAAGTTTACCATTCTTATAAAACCATAAATGCTGTTTTGTAAGATTAATTTCCACATAAGTATTACCTATATCATTACGATCATGATTTAGACCTTTTTCAGAATAACGGGGTTCCTTTGCTATAGTTTGTCCATTTTTTATAGCGACAATTAAATCACCGATTTCTCCTGCTCGTTTAACTTTCCATCCGAAATCTCCGCCACTGACCTTTATGGTTGTTCCTGCAGAGGTAGTAAACTCTCTTTCCTTGCCATAAGTTTCATAATGATTATCCAGTTCACTTACATAAGTTTTCATAGCATCTTGATCAAATACAATTGCATTAGTATCATCAACCTTAAGCCATTTATTTATTACAGACTTATCTATAACTGATTTACCTCCAGCATATGTATAAGTAATGTTCGATGATATATATTTATTAAGTAAATTTTTAGTATTTAGAACTTCTTTTAATGTTGAAGTATATTTTGGATTTATATAATTGTTTTTTGTTTCTAAATCTACTTTTGTTTCTCCCTTGAGAATCGCACTTACTATATCTGAATATAATTGCTTGCTTTTTATTTTATTTCCCATAACTTCTTTTACAATCACATAGCCATCACCCGAATATTTAAAGTTAGCATTTTGTGATTCAACAACTTTCGTGTTATCGAAAGCAGAGAGCTTATAAAAATGTGTTTTTAATAGGTTTTCATCATATGTAACTAATCCGGATATTTCATAATTTTTTTTATTAAATATCTCATAAAACCAGCCAAAAGAATTCTTATTGTCTTCGAGCATTTGGATTTTACCATCTGAATTATATTTAAGTCCAATGTCAGTAGCCTTAATTTGCTCATTCACACCACCACGTTCTTTAAGTTCAAGTGTATACGTTGCATATTTTGATGATAATTCTTTATCTACCTCAGCTACAGTTTTACCAGATGCATTAACACCATTAATTACTGAACCAAAATAAAAATGATTGCTAAAATGAATTGATACACTTAAATATAAAGCAAAGAGAATAGAAAAAGGAATTATAATAGCTTTCACAGATTTTTTGCGTTTTATTGTTTGTATTTCCATGAGACACCTCTTTAATATAAATTTAATTAATCCGTTTTAATTTTATGTCATAATGATTTTGATACTGTTTCATTCGAGGATCATTTTTAAAATAACTCTCATACATCCCTCTAGCGACCTTTGCAGCATCAGCACCGTAACCACCATCAAATATAACTATAGATATTGCTATTTTAGGATTGTCAGCAGGTGCATAACCTACATACCACGCATAATCGCCTCTACCAATTTTACTTTGTACTTCAGCTTTTGTAAATTGAGCTGTACCTGTTTTACCACCAGTAGGGATAGGGAAATCACCAAGTGCTGCATACGCAGTACCATCAGCACCACCACCTGCGCCTGTAGTAACGCCATTCATGCCTTGCATAACTAGGGATCTAGTTGTAGCACTCATAGCAGCTTTATCTATTACTATAGGTTTCGTTTGAGATATTAATTTTCCATTAGAATCTTTTATGTTATCAACTAAATGAACTTTATATCTTGTCCCACCATTGGCAAGGGTTGCTATATAATTTGCCATCTGAAGAGGTGTGAAACTGTCCATGCCTTGACCAATTGATGCAATAAACATATTGTATGGTAAACCTAATGAACCATGACCTGTTTGCACTGCTTGATAGTATACATCAGTTACCATTGCATTTATGTTAGCAGCAGTAAATTTTTGATTTTTGTAGGCTGGATCAGCAGCAATTAATTGCTTAAATAACCCCACATAATTACTTTTAGAGAAAGTTCCATTTTTTACAGAATCCCTAATATAATTTTTAATTTGTGTTTTTATTTCTGAAAGTTTTTTACCATCAGAAAGAATACTGGTATCTTCATCCCTATCGTATAAATCTATTGGGGGAAAGTTTACGTTAGAACTAGAAACTCCATTAGTTAAATCTTGTTCAATACTCAAAAGATATTGTGACGCTGATAAGTTTTTTTGCGACACTGTATTATATACTTGCCCAAAATTTTCACTTATTTCTATTCCTGTACTTGGATTAACTGCCTTAGGATCAGCTCCTAGTCCAAACATCCAGGCATATTTAGCTAACCTATCATCACCAAATTTTTCTCTTAATCTCTGACCTACATTCATAAAAAATGGGTTACTTGATCTGCTTATTGCACTAACTACATCTACGACACCGAGTGCACCATCTGATTCGAAAGGATTCCAATGTCCTCCACCCATATCATAACCACCTTGATCATTGTAAGTTGAATTAGCATCTATAACTCCAGATTCAAGCCCTGCAATTGCTGTCATTGGCTTAAATGTGGAACCTGAAGGAATAAGTGACATAGTTGCGTAATTGTACAAATATTTTGGATAATAGTCGAACTTATCCTTTCTAATGGTTGTATTTCCCTTTATACTTTTGTCTATTGGAAACATATAATCAGTTAAATCTGATATCCCATCAGCTTTTGCCATCTTTTCATAATCTGGATTAAAATATTTTTGTGATTGAGCTTCATTTAAACCTTGCGTTGTAGAAAAATCATTTGGATTATAACCTGGTAGACTTACAAGTGATAGTACTCCACCAGTATTAATATCTAGGGCAATAGCTGCAGCTCTTGTAGCGTTTGACACGTCTAAACCATTAACCATTCCCTCGCTTTGTATTCTCTTCATTTCACTATTTAAAGTGGCTTCCGTGGCATATTGCAAATTTGCATCTAATGTAAGTTGAACATTTTTTCCGGGAACCGCCTTCTTAGTATGAGCGGTATTTTTAATTATTGCCACAGAATCATCATTTATATCTTTTTCTCCGTTAGTCCCTTTAAGGCTACTCTCCATTACGGCTTCAATTCCAGCAGTTCCAACATAATCTACACTTGTGTCATACCCTTTCGCTTCGTACTTCGCTTTATCAGCAGAGTTTATTTTGCTTATATATCCTAGAACTGATGAAGCAAGTTGGCCATAAGAATATTCCCTCATAGGTTGATTTTCCACCTTAAAACCTTGCAGTTCTGAGAGGCTTTGCTCAAATATAAGTGAAGTATCTTTCTTTATATTAGTTGCTACATTAATTGATTTATTAGCAGAATAAAAATTCATTTTGATGCTGTCTTTTACAATTAAATATCTTCTTATTACATCTGGAGTTGCTTTTATATTCAAACTTGCAATTCCATTTTTCACCTTATAATCAACAAGAAGTTTATTATATATTTGTTCTGGAGTTAATTTTAAAAGTTCATTATTAAGAATAGTTTTCTCAGATGAACTTAATTCTCCTTCTTTTTTGTTTTTAAATTTTACTTTTAATATATTATCTTGGAAGTTCCTATTTTTTAAAAATGTTAACAACATGGCTTGTTTTACCTTAGAGTCACTTGACGTAAATTCAAATCTGTATGGATTAATCTTTAATTCAAAACTATCTGTCTGAACTTCTTTATTATCATCTAAAATTTTAAATACTTTTTGTAGTGTTGCAAATAGCTGTTTATTATCCTTACCTTTATCAGTTGTACTTGTATATGTAAGGTTATAACCTGGTACTTCAGTCGCAAGTTTTATTCCATTTTTATCTGTTATGAGTCCTCTTGGTGCCGCTACGGTTACAAGCTTTGCAGAATTAATAGTTTCAGCCTGCGCTTTGTAATATTCTCCTTTGAATACTTGTAAATAATACAATTTTGCACCTATTATTAAAAACATAGCTACCATAATTATATAAAGAATCTTATACCTATTAAATTCCTTCTTTTTTTCCATTTCATTCTTCCTCACTATAATTTTTATTTACAAAATAATTAATTAATAACAAATCTATCATTAAGTACTTTATTCTTACACTACTATGTTACATTAAATTAGAATTAATTACAATAAATGTGCCATGAAACAGCAATTTTTCAGCATAAAAAGATTAGTATCTTTAATTTGCTCTTTTGAAATAGTATTATCGTAGAAAAAAACTTAAAACAGATGCTGAACTAAAAATAATAATTTATGAGCAATCAACAAGTATATTAACAAGATCAGCACTACACGATCTATTGTTTAATTACCTTCAGCTTTTTTTCTACTTTAACTTTACTTATTAATTGCTATTTTCTTTTGAATGTAGGAGAAATAATCCTAATATCAATGCAATCACAAAAAAATTATAAAAAAATGAAAAGCAGAGTCAATAGAATAGATCAAATCCCACTTCATGTGCAAATTCCCAAAATTTGCTATACCTACAATTGCTTTGGAAACTATTGCTGGTGGTACACTAAACTCTATTACTAATATTACCAATGCTTGACTTAATGCTCGTCCAACATTATAAATAGTGGTATAACCACAGCTGGAATAGATAGCTTCGATCCAAGATTCCCGAGCATAAATAAGCCTATAACAAGAAATATAAGACCCGATATAATCATATTGTATATTTTTTATAAGAAAGCAAACTGAGATTGAATAACGGATTCTCCACATGTAACTCAGTGATTATAAATGCAATCCATAATAAGATAGTCGATATAAATAATACTACAGTTAAGTTAGACATCCATCCCCATGAGGCATGAATCTATTGGTACGTGAGCTACTAATTCGTTTACTATATATATTCTGAATGTAACACAAATTGTTACACATTCAAAAATACAGCAAATCATTAATTAGGTTACTTTGACGCTTTTAGATCTTCTACTCCTAATCTCCACAACAATAAAAATAACTAAAGGTATTATAACTTCAAAAGTGAAGGAATAATATGCCCATATATTGAGAGTAAAGAATGCTGCTTCCATTGTGCTTTTATAAACAAAAAAAGAGAAACTTAACATTATAAGGGCTACAGGTGTTGCAATAAATTTGTGATCATCAAACCCAAAAACCTTTGAAATCCCATTGCAAACTGCAAAAATACATATACTCACTTTAATAAATACACACGCTAAAAATACAATAATTACTGTCATTTCAAGTCTTTGAAGAAACCCTAGTCTAATAAGGCTTACTGCCATAGTAGAATGAAAATAGTTTCTAGATAAGGTTTCACTACCTAATACTAAAAGATTTCTTAACGATGTTATAAGTATAAGCCCTCCACCTACAAGTAATCCTACTATAAATATTTTTTTGTAATTTTTAACTTTAGATATATTGGAAAATATCATTGTAAAAATTACGATTTGACCAAATGGAAAAGTAAAACTTGAAAAAGCACCTTCTAACAGTGTCGCTACCCCATTACTTAGTATCGGTTTTAATCTAGCAATGTCCATTTGTGAAATTGATAATATAGGCACAATTAAAACTATTAAAATTACAATCCAACTGAAGAACTCAGCCCATCTTCCTAAGACTTCAATGCCCGCTTTTAAACTCCATACAAGCAATATGGTAAAAAACACCATCGGCATTATCACTGGTGTATCAGCGAACACTAGAGTATTAGTAAATTCTGAAAGGGATCTAAGAATTAAGGCTCCACTATGAAATGCAAACCATATCATTAGTATACTTATTATTTTCCCTATAAACTTACCCATAACTATTTGAAGTATATCAAATAAATCATTCCCAGGATATAAAGATAAAATTCTACAAAACATAAGTACCAGTATAATAGACCATATAATAGCAATAATTATTGCTATCCAGGCATCTTGTTTTGCCTGATTTCCAGATCCTATTAAAAGAGAATTTCCCATTAGGAAAAGTATTATTAATATAGTTGCTTGTCTTTCGGAAATAGATTCATTTTTCATTTATGGCCCCTACTTTATTTATTTTAATCATACATATATATTAATTTTAACCAATTTATAAATATTCTACTCTTATGTATTTTGGAGATATGTTTTAAAGGCTAATAATACCTTTTATGTGCATAACCCAAAGTATTAATATTTTATTTCATTACAGAGAAAAATATATGCAAAATAAGATGAAATTACCAACTAAAGCTGTTATGTTCTGCATTGGATCAACAATGGATTGTTTAAAAAATAATTATAATACTTAGAATTAGTTAAGTTGAACCGTAGCATAAATAATGCAAACTTTTTTCATTTAGGAAATAGATAGTGATGGAATTTGTGGTAATATAAGTATAATATTATAATTTACAAGATCATTTAAAAGGAGGTTTGAAAGTATATGCTTAATCCAATCGTTATTGTTGCATAGCAAAGGTTATTGCGACGAGCAGTTAAAACACATAGCCTTTGCTCAATCCTAAAACAAAATTATATTTAGGAGGAGCATATAATGAATACCTTAATTTCCGAATTAAATCATCGTGGTGTTAATTTTATCAAGACAGTTGATATATCAATGCTCTCGGTAAAAGAAAATAGAGGTTACAGCGCTGCTATTTTGATAGGAATAGTTCTAAGCGAAGGTTATATTTTTCGTCTATCAAAAGGAAACATAGCAGACCATTCTGAGTTCGGGGAAAAAGAACACCTTGTTAATGAACTTGCAGACTGGACGGCTGATTTCATTATTACAAAAGGATACAAAGCCTTTGCACAATCAGAAAAAAATTTACTAAATGGATTTTATGATGAAACTACGAAAACCACACCTCTTCCACATAAAAAGATTGCCATATTGGCTGGATTAGGCTGGATTGGGAAAAGTAATTTGTTAGTTACAAAAGAATACGGAAGTGCGTTGTGTATGTGTACCATTTTGACAAATGCACCGTTACCTATTGAAAATCAGTCAATAATAATGCCTAAATGTGGAGAATGTACTGTATGTAAGGATATATGTCCTACAGGTGCTATCCATGGTTCTACATGGGAACCAGGTATGAATAGAGATTTTATAGTTGATGTTTACAACTGTGATGGCTGCTTAAAATGTTTAGCGAATTGTCCATGGACGCAAAAGTATATGCACAATAATATTGATAAACAAAATGAATGTAGGGACGATTGATTCATTAATTCGCCACCTTCGAATATGTCGTAACAAGTAAATCTTTATTGTTAACCTTATCTCTAGCATAAGCAGCTGCTCCAATCATACCAGCACAATCACCCAATTTAGCTTGTACAACACTGCACGCATTGCTGGATATCTTTAATGCGTGGTCATTAATTGTTTCACGTACCGTATTTAGTAACCTATCCCCGGCTAAAGACATGCCTCCACCCACAATAATAATCTCTGGATTAAATAAATTAATAACATTTGCCAGGCCAAAACCAAGTATCCGTCCAGTTTCATGCATTACTTCAATTGCCAAATTATCGTGCAGATCATATGCCTTAGATATCATATCCGCCTCAATATTGCTATTATCATAATTAACCCATTCTTCTATTATACTATTTCTTCCTTTATTTAATTTTTCAATAAAGGTATTAACCATTCCAACTGCTGAAACATATCTTCCTAAACATCCAGAACTTCCACACTTGCAAGGACGTCCTTCTCTATACATATTCATATGCCCAATTTCTCCTGCACTAGCTGTTTCTCCATACATAACTTTACCATCCATAACTATTCCTGATCCTAAACCAGTACCTAATGTAATAAGTATTAGATTCTTTGAATTCAATCCAGCACCATATAGCCACTCCCCATATAGATTTACACGAACATCATTATCGATAAATATAGAAAAGTGGAATTTCTTTTTCATCTCGTTAACAACATGTATATTTTCCCAACCTGGAAAGTTTGGTGAAAAAAATGATTTACCCTCGTATGGATCCAATAGTCCTGGAATACCCATTCCCATACAATAGATTGATTCCTCCGTAATATTAAGATTTCCCATCATATCTTCAACTATGCGTATGATTTTGTTTAAAACATATGCAGGTCCATTTTGTGCTTCTGTTGACTTACGTACTTCAACGATCAATTTTAAATCCAAATTAAATAATGCAACCTTAATGTTAGTTCCACCTAAATCAACCCCAATTATGAACTCACTCATGCTAATAAACTGTTTATGTTTACAGCCCCATATTTTTTTACGCCTTCTAAAACCCCTTTAACTATAATTTCTTCCTCTTGTCCATACAAATCTTCAAACAAGACCTTAGTATACTTAGAATTAAGCATCTCAATTGTATTATTTAGCGTTGGCATTAATATTCCCCCCTAGTTTTATATTACTTTATCATTTTCAAATTATATTTAATCGTTTTCTGTAAATATAAAAATTTTTTTATGTCATAATCAACTGTATTAGTTTTAGAATTTTAATATTATAGAGAAGGTTTTCTACAGTTATATTTTATACCTTTTTTAGTTCCTATTCAACATAATTTATAATGACTTGTTGTAAAAATAAATTAATAATTAAATAAATTATAGGTTGTGACATTTTAATTATATAAAAACCTAATAAAGGTAACACAATACCAATTAAGTTACTAATTTTAAGCAATAAAATGGTAAAACTTGTACCTTTTATTACGGATATAAATGTTATATCAACTGAAACTATAAGCCTTAAGGCAAGCTTTGAACATTAAGTTTGGCGCTGTCATTGCATTAAAGGCATTTTTTATATCAGCTTTAGTTACTGTAGTTAACAATTGGTTTTCTGGAATACTAAGTTTTGAATTACTCCATATGCTACTATATTGATTTTACTATCTGACTTTAGTGTAAATGGCGACTCTGAAAAAGCCTCGCAACACCTTGGATTACCCTTCTTAATAGATTTAAAAACATAGCTATAATTATATTTAAAGGATGCATCAAAACCATCCTTCATTAAACTCTCTATTTTGAGGCAAAATATATTATGTACAATCTAGATTATATTTTAAATTTTTGAATCATTTCATTAAGTTTTGAGCTAATCTAAAACACAGAGACATTCTTAAAAACGATTGTGTCTTAGAATATATACTGATTTAGTTGTTTTTTAGTTTTTCCTTGACTTCTTTCCTTTTGTAAAATAAAGTACTGCCGTAGAAATTATAATAAGAACTACCGCATAAACAAAAGTCATTGCCTGTGCATTAAGACTCGCATTTTCATCACTGGCACTTTTGATTACAATACCAAGTGGTTGCAAAAGCGGATGGTATAAAAATACGGTTAAATCATATTCCACAAGCATACTGATAAAGTTTAAGACAATTATAGATAAAATTGATGGTAAAATAATAGGCATAATTACACGCCGCATTGTGTAGAATGAACTTGACCCCATACATCTTGCAGACTCTTCCAAACTTGCTTCCACCCCGAAAAAAGCTGCTTTAATCATTCGTAAAGAGAAAGGTATTTTAACGATAATATATGCCAAAAGCAGTATACCTACAGAGCCTACTAATACTTTATTGCCCATTAAAATTCTTGGTGTATCATAAGTGATCATAATACCAAGTGCTATCAATGTACTTGGAAGTAGCCATGGAATCATCATACTATACTCTAAAGCAGCAGCAAATCTCCCTTTAGATTTGTGTATAATTCTGGACACCAGTACAGCAATAATAGCTCCAATAACAGCTGCAAGCAAAGAATAAATAATACTGATTACATAAGGTTTAAATACATTTGCATTTGTGAATAAAATTTTATAATTTTGTAAAGTCAAGCTACCAAATGACAAAGTAGCATTTTTAATACTGCTAGAATCCGAGAAAGAATAAATAATCACTAGTAAAATCGGTGCGGTATATATAACAAACAAAAAATATGCCAAAGCATGTGCAATAAAATTTGCTACAGGATTTGTAATTTTTTGCTTTCGTATTTTTGATTTTGTTTTTGAGATAGAAATATAATTTCCGCCCTTTTCCATTTTGTTCATGATGGAAAGCAATATAACTGTTGCAATACCCAGAATAATTGCAAGAAGTGCTGCAATTTCTCTAGAGTATGAACTTTGTGCAAATGTTATAATCATAGGATTAATGGTCTGAAAACTCTCTCCACCTACAATAAGTGGTGCCGCCATAGCACCTAGACCTGTAAGGAAGGTCAAAATAGTAATAGCAAAAAGGATAGGCTTTAAAACAGGAAGTACAACCTTAAATAATATAGTCCCAAAAGATGCGCCCATATTTCTTGCTGCTTCTATATTTTGATAGTCTATTTGCCTTACAGCATTGGTAAGAAAAACAATATGGTTTGATGTACAGGCAAAGGTCATAATAAACATAACCGCAAAATAGCCTGTAAACCATTTGGGATCAATATTGGGATTAACCCCCAGTAAAATCTTTGTAAATATACCATTTGCACCATATATAAATTTATATCCAGTACACAAAATAATACCCCCGTATACCAACGTGCTCATATAACCTACTTTTAAAATTTTAGCTCCTTTAATATCGAAATATTCGGTAAACATAACTAGCAGAATGCCTACAATACTTACTGTTACAACCAATGAAATCGCTAAAATAAAACTATTTTCCAAACTTCTCATTGCCCTTTCAGAAGATATAAGTTTACCAAATACTGACGTGGAAAACTCACCATTTTTAAAGAATACGCTTATTAAAAGATTAGCATTGGGAAATATTAATACAGCAATAACAAACCATATTAGGAATGCTCTTATAATAATTCCACCCGTACCTATACTTTTTAATCTCTCTTTGAAACTCATTTTTTTCATATTTCACCTACCTTTTAAAATTGCATGATATCCTCAGTATTAATGTATAACTCAACTTCACTTCCTGTTTTATGGTATGTAAGGCCATCATTTTTCTCTATATTCTTGATGTTTTGTCCCAAAACTTCATAAATATATTTTGTGTATATACCGTTATATTCAGAATCTTTAACGACACCTTTTAACTTTACAAGTTCTTCTCTTTTTTCCGTGCAAATTTTTTCTATTCTTACAAAAGCTTCTTTGCTTTCGTCAAATTTCTTTTGTGATTTTTTGTTTATTTCTTTTAGAATAGTATTGCCTAGTCTATTAATATCACCAATAAAATCACATACGAATTCTGAAGCAGATTTATTATAAATTTCGTAAGGCGTACCCACCTGCTCTATTTTAGCCTTGTTAAAAATAGCAATTCTATCTGAAAGTGTAAGCGCCTCCTCCTGGTCGTGTGTTACATATAAAGTCGTAATACCAAGTTCTCTTTGAAGCCTTTTCAGTTCACCTCTAAGACCTATTCTTAATTTAGCATCAAGATTAGAAAGAGGTTCATCAAGACATAATATTTTTGGCTTTAAAATGATAGCGCGCGCCAAAGCAACACGTTGCTGTTGACCACCTGAAAGTTCGGATACATTTTTGTACAACTGTGTTTCATTCAAATCTATCTTTTGAGCAACTTCCATTACTCTTTGATGTATTTCTTCTTTTGAAATCTTTTTCACCTTTAGTCCAAATGCTATATTTTCATAAACATTCATAGTTGGGAAAAGCGCATAACTTTGAAACACCATTCCTATTTCTCTTTTTTCAATAGGTAAATTGGTAATATCCTGATTATCAATCAAGATGGTTCCGCTGCTTGGCGTAATAAATCCAACAAGACTTCTTAATGTTGTCGTCTTTCCGCAACCAGAAGGGCCTAAAAACGTGAAGAACTCACCTTCGTTAATAGTAATGTTTAAATTTTGCATTGCGACAAAATCTCCATATTTTATTTCTATATTTCTAAATTCTATCATTGGCATACACTCTCCTATTTTTATAGGCGATGCATACCAATTTGTTTATGCACCGCAAAGCTTATTTATTTAACAAATTCAAGTTGAACCTTTTCCATCCACTTGTCAATATTATTTGCAACAAAAGTCCAGTCAATCTTTTGAGGTTTTACATTAGCCATAAGTTCTTTTACTTCCGGCGATGATTTTGCAAGTGCAGCAGGCTGAACAGGCACTGAACCAAACTTTACAGACCATTCTGCTTGAACTTCAGCAGAACCAAACCAGTCTACAAATTCTTTTGCTACATCTGTCTTTTTACTGTTGTTAAAAATAGCTACTTGTTCTACTACAAAAGGAACACCTACTTTAGGCTTCATAATTCCAAAGTTTACTCCACGTTTTTTTTCATTTTGTAACAGACCGCTACCATAAGTCATTACCATTGGGCGTTCACCACTTATCGCAGCAGCATACACGTCTTCGCCGGTTACTTCAATATGTCCGTTTTGTATATAGTTCTTTACAACTTCCCAGCCTTCCTTCGAAATGCCATATTGCCCATTAGTATCCTTGTATCTTACAAGTATGCTTGCCAAAATAGTTTTCGAAGTACCTCCACCTAAATTTAAAATAGTGTATTTATTTTTGTATTCCTTTTTTACTATCTCTGTCCAGTCCATTGGCACAGTCTGCTTATTATAAGACTTATTATTGTAAGCCAAAAGTAATGGCTGAGTTACGATTGGATAATAATAACCTTCTTTATCTCCAAGACTCATATCAACTTCCTTAGCCCAAAAAGGTTTATACTTCATAAGTAGCTTTTGTTTTTTTAGTTTTTCATATTCAACTGCATTTAAACCAAATACAAGGTCAGCAATCTGATTGTTCTTTTCAGCGACTAATCTGTTTGTCAGATCACCAGCTCCTAAGGTTACAATACTTACTTTAAATCCTTTCAGTGCAGCTTGTTCTGTAAGCCATTCTGCTCTGCCATCAGAACCGGAGTTTGTGTAAATTACCAATGATTTATCTTTCTTTTCCTGTGACGATTTGTTTGTAGCGCAACCTGTTACAACTGTCATAAGTATACTTACAGCTAATGTCAGTGCCAAAAATTTAATTCTTGTATTTTTCATGATTGCCTCCTATTTTTTCATATATTTATATATAAATTAAATATTTTTTCCATTTATATACTGTTTCAGAAGTAATGGCCAGTCCGTTTGAAGAATATCAAAACCCATATACATAAGTTTACCCCAATTTTCATCTTCATTTTCTATAATTGCTCTGTTATCATCTAATCCACCAGAAAGTGTAATATCATCATCAAGAGTGATTGCATTTACCCATGTTAAAATGCCATTTGACTTAAGCTGTTGCATATATTCTTTTTTGATCAACGGACTATGTAAATCTCTAAATATCAGTTCTGCAGCTATCAAATTGAGCTTATATTTCATTACCAAATCCATCTTTTCTTGACTATCTACAATTGGCATGTACATCAAATTACTATTACTATCCTGAAGAGTCTTTAGTAGTCTTTCGTCTATATGGGACTTCAAAATAATTTGGTCTGCCATATTATGCTTTTCCAAAATTTTTATTGTTTCGTTCCAATAAAACCAAGATCTGTCTATGTTAATCAAGCATCTTCCTTTTAAATGTTCAAGAACATCATTCAACTTTTCGATTTTCTGACTAATTTTAATCCCAGCATCGTTGATACAGGTATAACTTTCAATTTCTTTTGTAGTCATAGTTCTAATGTCTTTATCTTCGCCAATAACTACCTTTTCATTCCCGTTATGAAACGTATAAAAATCACCATCCGTGCTCATAATTACATCAACCTCAATGATATCAGCACCATGTTTTAACGCATTTTCATATGCCGGAATTGTATTTCGAACAATATTCCCACCACAAGTCCCTCTATGTGCAGCAATCAGTATTTTCTTTTTTTCTTTTTTTTGCAATATATTTTGTTTTATATCTACAAAGTTCAATTTATCATTCCTCCTTCGTTTTCTATATCTTTATCATATTAACAAAATTGGAACGTGTCAATAATATTCATTGAGTTTAACAGAAGTTTTACTTAGAATTAACATAGATTTTACTTAGTTTTTAGTGATTTTTGCACATTTGGTCCGTTAAGTCATTTGATCATTCCAATATTAACCATGAAAATTTTAAAAAAATACAGCATACACTTGAATGTGTATGCTGTATTTATGAAAATTTAAAAATTAAACTCTTTGTCACAAAGTTGCTGCGCATTATTTAAAGCTATATCAATATCCAAAATGCCTGTTACAGAACTGCGTATAGCTATACCAAGTATCCCTTCAAATTTTCTGTCATCAAATTTGGGATGCTTTGAATTTTTATTTCTTCTACCACCATATCTGAAACTTTTATCCATCCCTTCAATCCATGGATACAAAGTCATCACATCTTCATTGTTATAAATATCCTTACAAGGGGAAAATCCCCCTAGATAAGTAATAGCAGAAGAAATCTTATCACTGTAAATCCATTTTAGAAATTCTATACTTTCCTGATATTTTTTGCTGTCTTTACTAATACCAATAATACCCCCACCAAGAAGTGGATATCCGCCAGGTACTGGAGCAAAGCCGATTTTTCCAACAACTTTAGAACTTTTGCTGTGTAGCATGTGCGATGAATGATTTGAAAATACAATAATCATCGCCGTATTACCTTCCGCAAAAGTTTCCAATGCCTTTTGCCACCACATATTAGTTGCGCCATCTGTATAATCATAAGTCTCTATATAGCTTTGTAGTGCTTTCTTAGCTATTTCTATGTTTATAATCACATTCCCGTTTTCATCGAATATTTCTCCTCCGAGTTCTTTAAATCTTGGTAAAAAATCACATGCAGCAACAGCAGCCGAACCAAATACAAGATTAGTCCCATAATCTGTGGGAGAATTCTTATTGAATTTTCTTGTGAAAAATTTCGCTACCTTATTATATTCTTCAAAATTTTGAGGTACTCTAAACTGTAGCTTATTTTTTTCATAAAACTCCCTTTTGATTTTTGCATCTTCAAACAAATCTTTTCTATAATATAAAATCTGCACACTGGGATCAAATGGGAAAGAATATACTTTATCATCTATTTTATAATAGTCATCAGAAATACTCGGTGAAAAACTCTTTAAAAGTCCCTGAATCTCCGGAGCATCAATATCCAAAGGTAAATATAGTTTTTCTCCAAGCTCAGAAAGCCACGCCATATCTAATCGAATTAAATCATAACCTGAATTTCTAGTCATGGCTGTAGCTGTTTTATATAATTCATCATAAGGCAAATCAGTAAGTTTCACATCAATTCCCGTCGCCTGCTTACAACTTGGCAATAACTTTTTAAGAGCCTCTGTATTAGGACTGGAAAGTGTAAGAATATTCAGTTCTCGTTTCTGACCATCAGCTGATATATTGGGAAACTGAAAACGAAAACCGTCATTGGATACATGAAATTTTTTTTCACTTATAATCTTATTCTTCTCAGACTTCAGAATATACTGCCCTATTTTTTTGCCCAATAATCTATAATTCAGTTCATATTTTATAACATCACAACTAGCCAGTGTTTCTGTACTTGAAACAGAATAGATAGGAGGCAATTTTTGCTGAGGATTATAATCCTGTGCAGCCTTTAAATAAGTAGTTCTTTCTATACTCGTTGTTACAACGCAATCAAAATAATTGGCAGAAGAAATAACATCAAAAGCTACGCTTGCTCCCAAAGAATACTCACTACTAAAAACTTTAAGGTTGCAATCTTTACCTTCCAAAGTTTCAGAAAAACTTTTTACAAACTGCTTTTCATTGGAAAATTTATTCACATCTGAAAACAGTGCTATATTTTTATGCCCATCTTCCATTAATCTATTTGCAATCTCCATTCCGGCTTTTTCGAAATCAAAAGATATAAAAATTGAATTCTTAGGCATGTTTTCCACAAATCTGTCTACAAATATAAACTTAGTATTATTATCATAATTTCCGCTATTTTCAAGAAAAGAACTGATAACAATTACGTAATTAGGATTTAATGATATAACTCGCTCTAAAACCCGTTCTTCAGAACGTGATGTGTTATTAGTGGAATAAATGTTAACTTCATAACCATATTCTTTCAGTAAATTATCTATACTAATAAATAAATCTATATACGCTTTCATATTAAAATCAGGAATGATAACGCTGACACATTTGTTATGACCTTGTCTTAATTGCTTCGCCTGTGCATTGATTTTATAACCAAGTGTTTTTGCCGCATTTTCAACCAGCATGATTTTCTCAACACTTACATTTCCTTTTTTATTCAAAACATTAGAGACTGTTCCATGAGAAATGCCAGCCAATTTTGCAATATCCTTAATTGTTGTCATAAACATCCATCCTTGCTTAATAGTATATTTGAAAATATTATAGCACATTATAAATATATAAGGTTACGTTATATACACAATATATCACCTTCGTTTACAAAAATATATCATTAAAATTATTGTACATAAAATAATTATTTACGTTACCCGCATTGATGTTACTTACAAGGTATAACCCAGTATTAGCAACAAGAGTGCGGGCAGTTGTATGGTTAAATCATTTTATAATCAAATTATTTTTCGGTTATAAAAATAGGTTTATTCACTCCATACAATTTTTTATGAGTTATATAGTAGGCAATTCCTAAAGGGATACAAGAACCAATCCATGCAAGAGGATTTGCCAGGGAGACACCTGTAAACCCCAAATATTTCGATAAAATAATAGCAGCAAAAATTCGCATAATTAGTTCCATAACTCCCGCTAAAGTAGGCGCAAGACTCTGTCCTAATCCTTGAAGACTATATCTGTAAATAAAAAGTAGTGCTAATATAAAATACATTGATCCATTGGTGTTTAAATAGATTTGTGCAAGAGAAACTACTTCTGGTTGGTTATCACCTACAAAAAGTAATATCATAAAACGACCAGCTAAAATATTGAACAGACCAACAATAATACTAAAACCTACTGATATGATACTACATTGCTTTATACCAATACGGATTCTTTCTATTTTACCTGCGCCATAATTTTGGGCTACAAATGTGGCCATTGTAATACCAAATGACATCATAGGTTGAATTGCTAGTGTATCAATTTTTTGTGCTGCAGTGTATGCAGCTACGGATACTTCACCTAAATTATTGAGTGCAAGTTGAATAGTTATTGCACCAATCGCTATAATAGAATTCTGGAATGCCATAGGCATTCCCATTTTTAAATGATCCCATATGATTTTTTTTGTCAAATGCCAATCACTTCTATGTAGTTTTAAAATAGGCATTTTTCTCATTATATAGCTAAAGCATAATATAGCAGAAATTCCTTGAGATATTGTAGTTGCCCAGGCAGCGCCTGCAACCCCCATATTGAAGCTTAAAATGAATACGAAATCTAAAATTATATTTAAAACACTAGCAATAACTAAAAATATTAGGGGGGTTCGGCTGTCTCCCAAAGCTCTCATAACATTAGAAAACAAATTAAATAACATTGACACTATAATGCCCCAGAAAATTATAATTATAAAATTATAAGCACCTTCTATTATTTCTGGTGGCGTATGCATTATCTCTAAAATTGGTCGTGCAAATATTACGCTTACAATTGTAAGCACCATTGTAAGTAATAAACTTAGTATAATACTTGCCACATAACTATGTCTTACCCCCTGTTTATCTCCAGCTCCAAAACACGTAGCAGTGATTATGGAAAATCCAGCAGTTAATCCTTGTGAAAACCCAAGTATAAGAAACATAATGCTCCCTGTACAGCCTACTGTTGCTAGAGCATTAATTCCCATTGTACGTCCCACAATCAGAGTATCTGCTAAGCTATAAAATTGCTGAAAAATATTACCTATAAGTAACGGCAGTGTGAAAACTAAAATAATTTTAGCTGGACTGCCCTTTGTTAAGTCTCGTATCATAAAGATTGCCCTCCATTAATATTCTGTTTAATTCTATCCTTTAATTATGTATATCGGATTTTATAGAGATCGGAAGAGCGTCGTGTAGGGAAAGAGTGTATGGAGAGTGTA
>ERZ1463033.33-NODE-33-length-22881-cov-9.601901_pt1 | contig 22881 bp, 17 predicted proteins | sample MGYA00564481_ERZ1463033 | MGnify/ENA primary metagenome ERZ1463033 (study PRJEB39244, sample SAMEA3635150) | Helicobacter pylori | study: EMG produced TPA metagenomics assembly of PRJEB11511 data set (Assembly of a 5300-year-old Helicobacter pylori...
TAACTATATCGGTACTATCAAACCCAGATAAATTCAATGTTTTTTTAACACTATCCGAGGGTCTTGGTGTAATTTTGTCTATCATGCTCCATGGAAATGATACTTTATCTGGATTATTGATATACTTTAGAAAGTTTTTCTCAACCAAACCATTGTTAGCCCATTTTTCTACAATTGTATTTATTGCTTTATAGAGTTTTTCACCATTATGTGAACAGTTATCCATACTTACAAGTGCAATAGGCAATTCGCCACTTTTATACCTTTCATGCATGAGAGATGCAACTTTAGCTATAACGCTCCTCGGATGTTTTAGTCCATCTTCTACATCTTCCTGTGAAATATTTTTTAAACTATAACCTTTTTCAGTTATCGTAAAACTTACCATGCTTAAAGATGCTTTTGTAAATATTGTTTGTAGGCGTTTCCATTCATCTTCCCTTGAATAATCACATGCTAAACTTTCACCTATACTTCCAATGACTTTTTTATCTAAACAACCATCGGGTTTCATAGTTACGAGCAAACTAAGATTATCATAAGGAGTATAAATTTTATCTATAATTTCATAATCATATCCCTCAACTGCAATAATACCCGTATCTGCAATTCCATTATTTAATAACGTTTGTTGCAAAGTTGCAATAAATCCACGAAATATGTTTCCTGCTCCAAAATGCACCCACGTAGGATTTTCTGTTGTTAAATCTGACATCTTATCACAATCAAATTTGGGAAGTTCTATTCCTGCTTTTTTCCATAATTCATCTTTTTTTATATTTAACTTACTTAACTCTAATTTTTCCATTTCTATTATCATCCTCTCTATTCGTTAATTTTTTTTCAACGATATTGCATAGTCAATTTTTTAATCCAACTATATATTTAAATACCACTATTATTACCATCCTATATTCAGCCCAATATAGATACCGTTTACACGATAGTTTAAAAAATAATTCTACTTTTACAACAAGTAAATTTAATAAGGTTTTTTTCCATTTCATTAGCAATCATCACACTACCATCCTAATATACTTGTATGTCAGTTGTGTTATATTTAATATTATATCATATTTTTTTATAAATTCAATGTATATTTTTTTTTATTCGAATAATAATTTTCCCATTTTTAAAATATATAACCCTTATTAAATATTATCATATATTAAATGTTGTTATAATTTTTATATATAAGAGTTAACAAAAATAACGCCATATAAATATCACTTCTTTTAAGTTAATATTTACATGACGTTTTTAATTAGATGTCAATTATAATTTACATTCAGTCTTATATTTTCGAGTCCTTTATAACTTCCTTGAGTACCTTCGAAGATTCAAAGAGTTCTGTCTTCTCTTCCTCATTAAGTTTAACCTCTAATATTTTTTTTACTCCCTCTCTACCTACAACTGTTGGAACTCCCATATAAATGTCATCAATTCCGTATTCACCTTTTAATAGAGATGATACCGTAAGAATAGAATTCTCATTACTTAATATTGCTTCAACTATCCTTTTAATAGCTAGGGCAACAGCATAATAAGTTGCACCTTTCTTTTGGATAATAGTATAAGCCGCTTCCTTTACTTCCTTATATATATTATACTTAAGCTCTCCATCACATTTATTAGGACAGGTAGAACAGAACTCATCAACATTCATACCTGCAATACTAGTTATACTCCATGCTGCAATTTCTGAATCCCCATGTTCACCCATTATGTAGGTATGAATATTTCTTGCATCAATTTCAAAATGTTTACTAAGCAAGTATTTAAATCTTGATGTGTCAAGAACAGTACCAGAACCAATTACCCTATTACTTGGAAAACCTGATAACTTATAAGTTATATAAGTCAATATATCAACAGGGTTTGATACTACTAACAATATCGAATTCGGGCTAAATTTTACAACTTCCGGGACTATGCTTTTAAATATTTTCAAATTTTTAGAAATACAATCAAGCCTTGTTTCACCAGGCTTTTGACCAACCCCCGCTGTAATAATTACTATATCCGAATCTTTTGTATCCGAGTACTCTCCAGAAGTTATCTCTATTGGCCTTACGAAGGAAACACCATGTGATAAATCCATTGCCTCGCCCTCAGCTTTATTCTTATTTATATCTACAATTACAATTTCAGTTGCAAGTCCTCCATTCATTAGAGCAAATGCCGTAGTTGACCCTACAAATCCAGCTCCAATAATGGATATTTTATTTCCTTTTGTTCTCATAAAAAGACTTCCTTTCTTTATTAACATTATATACTAATTAATAATTATTATCAAGTATGTTTGTTTATTAATAAATTAAAATTATAGTTTTCTTTAAAAATAATATCCTCACAACCATATATACGTATATTATATTCATCTAGTATTTCCTTTAAAAGGTCATTAAATACATTCCCTGCAATGTTAATATTTTTTATATTATATAATAATAATGGTGTTTTATAAATATTGTTGTTCGAAACATAATCAAATTCATTATCTTTTATAACTATATTGTTACTTATCATTTTATTAGGATTATATATCTCTAGCCCACCAAATAATTGTGAGTTTTGAATTGTTATATTAGTGCAATTCTGAACTATATAAACTTCACCGCTCTCATCAAAATGACAACCATCAATTATAATTTTATAACAACCAATATTTTCTGAGGACACATTACATATTAAATGTACCTTTCTACCTTGTGCATTATACCCAGACTCTCTTTCTATGACATTTATTGCTAAGCAATTAATCATCCTAGCATTAAATATATTACTATCCTTTATTGCACTAAGCCTAAATGAATGTTTTTTACTATTTCTTGATATACAACTATCCAATATTACATTATCAATTATTAAATTTTTATTATTAATGGAAGATGAAACAATAGCATAAGCTGTTTGTGGTGCATTGGTAACTATAATATTTTGAAGAATTATATTTTTAGCATTACATACTGCTACCCCATTTATATAAGTAGAACTAGAAATTTTCTCTACGCAATAGATACTTAGATCTCTAATAACAATGCCTTGTGCAGGAATTATATTGCCTACATACTTTCCAAGTAATGGATAACTTAAATTAGGTGTTAACCCATATACATTTAATACAGCTCCAAAAACACCCATAAAATCTGTAGTTCTCTTAATTATTGAGTTGTTACCATCAACAATTAAATTTTTACCGTATAACACAATCTCTTTATTACATAGATATACTTTTTCATTTTCAAACTTTAATCTATCTATATTATTATCAAAACAATATTTTATTGCACTTTGAATAGCTAACGTATCATCTATTACTCCATTTCCTATAGCTCCAAATTCATAAACATTTAATTCTATCAATTTACCACCTCTAAAGATAATTAGTTGTTGTATCCTTCATAGTATAAAAAATTTACATTAACTATTTAGTACTCCCTATACTCTTCATAATAATTAACGCTGTATCCTCTATAGCTCTTTTAGTAACATCGATAGTTAAACACCTTGTCTTTTTCATTATTTTTTCAGCAAAATCTAATTCATCTAGTATTCTTGCGTCATTAGAATATTGAAAACTAGAATTAAGTCCACTAAATTTGTCCATTCTATGTTTCCTAATTTCAATAAGCTCAAAAGGATTTATTGTAAGCCCTATAATCTTTCTTCCTGGAATATTATACAATTCTTTTGGAACAGGGACTTCAGGCACTAAAGGTATATTTATAGCCTTTACTCCCTTATTAGCTAAGTACATACATAATGGGGTTTTTGAAGTTCTCGAGACACCAATGAGAACTACGTCCGCAAGCTTTATTCCATTATAATCACGACTATCATCAAACTGAATAGCAAATTCCATAGCTTCTATTCTTTTATAATATTCCTTATCCATATTCCATATTGCCCCGGGAATATATTCTGGCTGTTTGTTTAATAACTTGGATGCAAGACCTATAACTGGTCCTAAAACATTTGATATAAATACCCCTTTTTCTACACATCTTTGGACTAGGAATTCCTTCACATCTACCATAATAATAGTTGAAATAATCATTGCTTTCGAATTATCTTCTATTTTACTAATAAATTTATTAACATCTTCAGCTGTTTTAATATATGGTACTCTTTTTATTATAATACTACCTGGAAACTGACTTTCTACTGATTTCGCTACAAGTTCTGCTGTTTCTCCTATAGAATCCGATACCGCATATATTGTTAACACCTTAACATCATCTACCTTCCTAATTTAGGTATTCCTCTTAGACTATTATTATGATAATTATATTAAATTATCCTTTTTTAATAGATTATATAATGTTGGTTTTAAATTAAATGAAGTCATTAAATCGTTAACTTCGGACAAAGCCTTTTCTTTTATCTCAATTGGTATATTAGCTTTTATTGCTCTAATTAATATGTTTTTGGGAGACTGATCTATATCTATAAATTCTAAAAGTTGTGTTTTGTATCCAGAGTACTCAAGAAGATTCGCACGCACAACATCTGTCATAAGTGCGCAAACTCTTTCCTTTACTATTCCATACTTTGTTAGTATAGCTAATGATTCCGTTTTAATTTGACTATTAAATTCATGTTGGCAGCACGGAACAGAAAATATCATTTCACTATTCCACTTTATTGCATTGTACAAAGCATAATCAGTGGCAGTATCACATGCATGTAATGTAATTACCATATCAACCTTATTTTCATATTTAAAGCCATTTATATCTCCTAGCTCGAACCTCAAATTTTCATAATTATATCTTTTTGCTATCTCGTTACATTTTCCGATTACATCCTCTTTAAGATCAAGTCCTATCATTTTCACATTAATTTTCTTAATTTCAACAAAGTAATAATATAATACAAATGTTAAATATGACTTCCCGCATCCAAAATCTATTATAGTAAGTTCCTTATAATCGTTATTTTTAATTTCGTCATCAATAACTTCAACAAACCTATTTATTTGCTTATATTTATCATATTTTGAATTAACAACCTTACCTTCTTTTGTGAAAATACCTAAATCTATAAGTGGCTCGATTATCATACCCTCTTTAAGAATATAATTTTTTTCTTTATTATGGCCCTTACTTGTAAGCTTTTCATTATCACTCCTTTTGTGACCTAAATGAACCTTACCTTTTTTAGATATCTTCAAATCAAACGTTGTAGTACCAGCCCAAGCATCAAGTTGTTTATATTTCCCTTGTACATATTCCAAAAGCTTTTCATCTAAAATATCAACATTAATATTTTCATGAAAAACCTGTTTATCAGTCGTTTTTTCTATTTGATAATATTGTTTTTCATCATCTTCCTTCAATACAAATGTTATTTTATTATATTCTACGTCCTTATTAATTTTATTGCTAATAACTACCTTTATAATATCTTGTTTAACTATTTCATCAATTGCTTTCTTTAAGTCTTCCATTTTTAGCACTCCTAGTAATTTATTTTAACTAATTCTCTATCTAATAACATTATTATATACCAAGTTAATTAATACTAACACTTTAAATACCCTATTTATATTAAATAAAATTAAGGTACAGCTTCTAATAAAAGCTGTACCTTAATTTTGCAATAAACATTTACTCAGTGATTTCTTTTTTATTCATGACATCCCTGTTCTTTTTTAATTCTACGATCCATACTTTAACGCTTTCAAATAATATTATTGCAAGCATAATAACTAATATAGTTGACATAACCGCAAGTACTATTTTATTTTGTGGAATATAATTATTGAATATATTTTCTATAGCTGCTGTAAATGTAGTAACCGATATAAATATCAGTGGCAAAACTGTAATCAGCATATACTTTTGTTTACCATTTTTAATTAAAAATGTAGTACCAATTGCAAATGCTATTGCTGCAAGTGTCTGGTTTGCAACACCAAATAATGGCCAAATGGTTGATACATTTCCTGTATAAAGAAGATATCCCCATGAAAATGACATTAAAGCACTAAATAATATTATATTACCCCAAGAATTCTTTTTAGCAAACGGTTTATATACCGAAGCTGCTAAATCTTGTAATAAGTATCTTCCTATTCTAGTTCCAGCATCTATTGTTGTTAATATAAATAATGCCTCGAACATAATGCAGAAATGATACCAATAAGCCATTAATTTAGTTAATCCTGGAATTTTATAAAATACATATGACATACCTACTGCAAGTGATACCGATCCACCTGGTCTTCCTGCTAACTGCTCTCCAACCATTCCTGAGAGCATTGGAAGTTCCTTTGGTATCATGTTAAGTTTATCAAATACTGCTGGTAGTGAATTTATTGCAAAATAATCTGCTGTTGGAAGTACTGAAGCTGCAATTAAAGCCATTAAAGCTATAAAAGCTTCTATTAGCATGCACCCATAACCTATTGGAAGTATATCTTTCTCATTTTTTATAAGCTTTGGCGTAGTTCCTGAGCTAATTAGTGCATGAAATCCCGATAAAGCACCGCAAGCTATTGTTATAAACAGGAATGGGAATACTTTTCCTGGAATAATTGGACCACCACCATGAACATATTGAGTTATTGCTGGCATTTGGAGTACTGGTCTTACTATAATTATTCCGAGTGCAAGTGCACCTATAACTCCAAGTTTCATATAAGTACTTAAATAATCCCTAGGTAACAATAAAAGCCAAACCGGAAGTGCAGCTGCAAAGAAACCGTATACAGCAAGTATAATAGACATTTGTTTAGCATCAAAAGTTAAAAATTGTCCAAATGCTGTATGTTGGATAAATGGTCCTCCAATAACCCCTACCATAATAAGAGCCATTCCAATTACAGTAGCCTCTGCTATTTTTCCTGGTCTTATATATTTCATATAAATTCCTATGAACATAGCTACTGGTATTGTGAACCCAACTGTAAATGTACCCCATGGGCTATTAAACAATGAATTAACAACCGGAATACCAAGACCTGCCATTGTTATTATAAGTATAAATAGAACTGCAATAGAGGTAACAAAACCCATTTTCTTACCAAAGTAAATTTTAGCAAGCTGCGCTATTGATTGACCATCATGTCTAACAGATGCAAATAATACCACCATATCATGAACACCACCGCCAACTACTGCGCCGATCAATATCCATAGAGTTCCCGGTAAATATCCAAACTGTGCTGCAAGAACTGGTCCGATAAGTGGTCCTGCACCTGCAATAGCCGCAAAATGATGTCCTAGTAACACCCATTTATTGGTTGGTATAAAATCTCTGCCATCATTATGTACCTCTGATGGCACTTTGTTTTTTTCATTCAGAACCAAAACCTTAGCGGCTATAAAAGCACCATAGGTTCTGTAAGCAATAATAAGAACAAGAGCGGCAACGATTACTAATACAATAGAATTCATAACACTTACTCCTCTCAAAATATATTTATAAGTCAAATAATTAATGTAACTATATTATATTGCTACCCTTATTCTACGTAAATATATTTGCGGTGAAGTGTAACATTTAATGGTCTAAGTGTACAATAGTTACTTTGAATAGTATTCATAAAATCGTTATCATTTAATTTGTATTTTATTTTTTTTCAGCTATAATTTAATTATAAGATAAAATAAGGATGTGAATTTATATGTTATATTTACAACTAATGGAGGGAATGTCACTTGTTGCTCTAACAGCATATATATTCAGCCATTCGAACACATTTAAGAACTTAATTAAAGATAGTATAAATCTTAAAGATAAAATAATTATGATAATGTTTTTTAGCATATTATCAATACTTGGGACCTATATTGGTGTTGATATTCAGCCTCACGCTATTGCAAATACTAGGCCTATTGGAGCTATTGTCGCTGGAATGATGGGCGGACCTATTGTTGGAATTATTGTTGGAACTATTGCAGGAATACATCGTTATACTTTAGGTGGCTTTACAGCCGCTGCATGCTCAGTTGCAACTATTATCGAGGGCCTTACAGGTGGACTTATTAGACTATATTTAAAGGATAAAAATTTTAGCATTAAGACAGCATTTATTGGTGGCTTTATTGCTGAAACATTTCAGATGTTATTAATACTATTAATAGCAAAACCTTTTTATCAAAGTCTCGCCTTAGAAAAAGTAATAGCACTGCCTATGATATTAGTAAATTCTCTTGGCGTTGCAATCTTTTTGGACATAATAAACAGAATAAAAATCGAAAATGCAAGAAGCGGAGCAATACAATCACAAAGAGTACTTGCGATTTCTAAACAGACTCTATTTTACATGAGATTAGGCTTAAGTAAAAACACCGCAGATAAAATAGTAAAAATAATATATAAAATTGGTATTGTGCAAGGTGTATTTATAGCTGATAAAAAGACACTTCTCTCTTACTGTGGAGAGTCTTTATCCGAAATTTTGTTATCGCATAATTTAGGTTCTGTATTTTCGCAAAATAGCTCTAAAGTTATAAAATTTAAGGATAAATTTAAAGATGAAGTATTTTACTGTGTTCCACTAATGATAAATGAAAATAAATTTGAAGGTATACTAGGATTAAAAGTGAAATGTGAAAAGGATTTAGACTCTTATTTTATCGAATTCTGCCAGGAACTAGGAAGCCTACTTTCTATGCAAATTGAACTTTACACGTTAAATAAATTAGCAGAAGGTGTCCAAGCGGCTGAGCTTAAATCACTAAGAGCTCAAATACATCCACATTTTTTCTTTAATGCGCTAAATACTATATCCTGCTTTTGTAGAACAGATCCAATGAAAGCAAAAGATTTAATTCTAGACTTATCAAACTATTTTAGGAAAACTCTAAAAAGGGATGATGATTTTGTAACATTAAATGAAGAAATTGAATTAATTAAGTCATACGTTAACATAGAACAAGCAAGGTTCGGACCAAGACTTAAGGTGTATTTTAACATCCCTCTAGAAATATTAAATTTTAAAATACCTGTATTCTTACTTCAGCCCCTAGTAGAAAACTCAATAAAGCATGGAATTCATGGTAAAAAAGATGGGGGCTCTGTTTTTATAAATGCTGAAGATACATCTAACGATATTATCTTTGAAGTAACCGATACTGGTGTCGGAATGAATCCCCAAAAGTATAAAGAAGTAATAACAAAATGGCCTGGTATTGGTCTTAAAAATGTAAACGATAGACTTATGCTTTTGTATGGCCCACAGTATGGAGTAGATATTAAAAGTGTTTACAATGAAGGAACAAGAATAAAAATAATAATACCAAAGGGGTGATGAAAGTGGACAAAATAAAATGCATTATTGTTGAAGATGAAATGCCCTCAGCATCGGAGCTTGAATATCTTCTTTCCCAGTATAACTTTATTGAGGTTATCGGCATTGCGTATGATAATATTGAGGCAATAGATCTAATAAATGATGTTACCTTTGACGTTGCATTTTTGGACATAAATATTCCCCTTGGCAACGGAATGGAACTTGCAAGACATATAAAGGATGGCAATAAAGCAATAGACATTGTATTTGTGACTGCCTACAACATGCATGCCATAGAAGCTTTTGAAATACAGGCGTTCGATTATATACTCAAACCCTTTGATGAAGATCGCATCGCAACAACTATTAATCATTTAAAGGAAAAATATATAGCTAATAAACAAGATCAAAATGATGTTGTCAATATAATTAGTGAACTGATCAATAACTTAAATAAAGTTGATATAAATTTAAAAAGAATTCCTTGCGTAGAAAATGGCATTATTAAACTAATAGATGTTAACACTATATATTATTGTTATATAGAAGATGAAAGAACCTATGTTAAGACATATGATAAAAGCTACTTTACAAATTATACTCTTTGCAAAATTGAAGCTAGAACTAATTTTTTCAGAGTTCACAGAAGTTATCTTGTTAATATAGATAAAATCAATGAATTGTACTCATGGTTTCACGGGACTTATAAATTAGTTATTAACGATCTAAAAAAAACTGAAGTCCCTGTAAGTAGAAGCAATGTTCACAAATTAAAGCAACTACTTGGTATATAGAAAAATTTAGTTTATAAATTTTTCTATTCCTACTGCTATTCCATCATTTATAACATCGCATGTTACCTTTTTAGCGTGACTTTTAACCTTTTCACTTGCATTTCCCATAGCAATACCACATCCAACTGACTCTAACATTTCTATATCATTTATACCATCCCCAAATGCATAACTATTTTCTACAGGAATATTTAAATGATTGAGTACTCTCATTATTCCAGATGCTTTTGTTTCCCTACTAGAATAAACTTCAAAAATATTACTTGATATATTATGGTTACAATCAAATTCATTCTCCTGTAATGATAAACAATATTTTTCGGCTTCTTTACTTTTGCATAACATCTCCATTTTATAAATATCAATGTCACTAATATTGTAGTCGTTCTTTATATACTTCCTTGATATATGAAAACTATCATAATATGCATATAAATCTTCACATTCACTCTTCATATATGAATATTTTTCACCTTCCAATATATACTCAATATTAAATTTCTCAAAATTATTTATTATTGTTTTTGCAACATCTTTCTTAATTTCCTGTTTGTAAATTAATTCTTCTCTAACTACTACTTGTGCACCATTAGTAAACACAAAACCGTCAAAGCCAAATTTTAATAATTCTTCACTTATAAACGCATATGGTCTACCAGTTGCAATAAAGATATAATTACCCTCAGCTTGTAATTTTCTAATAGATTTTTCAACTTCCTTCGTGATTTGTGTAATGCCTCTTGTACAATCAATTAATGTACCATCTATGTCAAAAAATATTACTTTTTTCATGTTTTAATCTCCTCTTTAGTTCTTACTTAATAAAAAATTTTATGTTCTATCTATATGATAAAACATCAGTTACAACTTGTCCAATATTCAAGCTAAAATAAGTCATGGGATATCCCATGACTTATTTTTATATAAATATAATTAATAAAATTTTCTTTATTTCTTACGAATGTATTTTCTTATGTCGACTGCAACTGCTGATACTATAATTAAACCTTTTATTATTTGTTGCCAATATGGATTAACCCCTATAAATGTTAGTCCGTAATTAATAACACTAAATATAAGTACACCTACTACAATACCCGGCACAGTACCAACACCACCAGCAACTGACCAACCACCAACAACACAAGCCGCGATTGCATCTAGTTCGTAACCGTTACCATAATTATTTGTAGCTCCACCAGTTCTCGCTGCTTCAAGAACACCTGCTATACCATAAAGTACACCTGCTATTACATATATCCATAGCAAACATTTTTTTACATTAATACCTGAAACAATAGCCGCTTCTCTATTTCCACCTATAGCATATACATCTTTACCAAGCTTTGTCTTATTTAAAACAACATAGATTATTAATGTAACTATAATCGCTATAATTATTACATATGGAATTCCTAAAAATGATTCTGTTCCAAGTTTAGTAAAATCTGCCCTTAACCCTCCAATAGGTTGTGATTTGTTAGGAGGTAAATCAAAATAAATTGAGTTTGCTCCATAAACAATAACCATTGTTCCAAGTGTTGCTATAAATGGTGGTACCTCAAACCTCGATACTATAAAACCATTTAAAAGACCAACTATACCTCCAGCTAAAATACCTGCTAAAATAGGAACTACCATTGGCAAATGACCTAAATTCGGATAAAATTTACTTGTATAATCAGCCGCTTGAATCATTGAAGCAGATATAACTGCTGCAAGACCTACCACACGTCCTGCTGAAAGATCAGCTCCAGCTGTTAGAATTGCAAAACAAGCTCCAAGTGCAATTATAACTCTTGTGGAACTTTGAATCAAAATATCTTTAGCAGTGCTAAGTGAAATAAATCGTGGGTCCTTTACAGCAATACCTATTATTAATACTACTAAAACAACATATATAGCATTTTGTTTGAAAAAAGCACCTATATTTTTCTTTTTAGTTATTTCCATTTACCTTACCCCCCTAACTATTACATATACTTACTAGCGAGTCCCATTACTGCTTCCTCTGTAGCATCTTTTCCATCAATAATACCCGAAAGATGCCCCTCACACATTACCATTATTCTATCAGACATACCTAAAAGTTCAGGCATTTCAGAAGATATCATTATAATACTTTTACCTTGATTTGCAAGTTCAGTAATAATTGTATAAATCTCGAATTTTGCCCCTACATCAATACCACGTGTTGGTTCATCAAGAATCAATATCTCTGGCACTGTAAGAAGCCACCTTGCTAGTAGAACTTTCTGCTGGTTACCACCAGATAAATTTTGTATAAGTTCTCTAAATGAAGGTGTTTTAATATTTAACTGCTTTATACTCTTATTCGAATCATCCTTACGCAATTTGTCATCTAAAATCTTCACTTTACTCAAATATTTTGACTGATTTGCTACAACAATATTTTCCAAAATTGATAGTACTGGAAATATGCCAGTCGCACGACGTTCCTCGGTAAGTAGAGCCATGTTATGCTTTTTTGCGTCCATTGGCGACTTAATCTTAATTTCTTTATCATTTATAAAAATTTTGCCTGACTCCAAACTTCTAAGACCAAAAACCGCTTCCATAACTTCTGTTCTTTGAGCTCCAACAAGTCCGCCTACACCAAGTACCTCTCCCTTTCTTAAATTAAAAGAAACATCTTTAAATGATCTTGGAAATGGTGAAGTAAATTTTTCAACCCTTAATATTTCCTCTCCAGGTACATTTTTTCTTTCTGGAAATCTATTAGTTAAATCACGTCCAACCATTTTTTTAATTATCATATCAATACTTAGTTCCTTAGCTTCCCAAGTACCTATCATTTTTCCATCTCTCATTACGGATACCTCATCTGAAATTTGAAGAATTTCTTCCATTTTATGTGATATGTAAATTATAGCAACACCAGTCTTTTGTAAATCACGAATTATTCTAAATAAATGTCCTACTTCAGTTTCAGTAAGAGATGATGTAGGTTCATCCATAATTATAACTTTTGCATTGTAAGAAACCGCCTTTGCTATTTCCATCTGTTGAACTGTAGAAACCGATAAATTTTCCACTATTGTATTAGGATTAATATCAAGCCCAAGTTTGTTAAAAAGTTCTTTAGTATCTTTGTACATTTTTCTCTCATCTACTAATTGAAAAGGTCCAATTCCATGCATTGGCAACCGTCCAAGCCACATATTCTCCATTACATTTCTAAATTTAACAGGATGAATCTCTTGATGAATCATTGCAATTCCAAGATTTAGAGCATCCTTTGAACTATTTGTTACTACATTTTGGCCATTTAATAATATTTGTCCAGAATCCTGTGTGTATATACCGAAAAGACATTTCATAAGTGTAGATTTGCCAGCACCATTTTCGCCCATTAGCGCATGTACTTTTCCAGCACTCACCTTCATCGTTACATCGTCTAATGCCTTTACACCAGGAAATTCTTTGGATATATTATTTAATTCCAGCAAATAATTATCTTCCATCATTTTAACACCCCCTGTATACATTAAAATAGATAATCTCATTAATAAACCAAAGTACAATAAATTTCTATTGCACTTTAGTTTATTTACAAACATTTAATAATTTATAAGTATATAAGTTTATTTAGCATCACTCATATTTGCTTTAGTTATTTGTTTGTAGTCTATCCATACATATTTTTTGTCTGTTAATGTATATCCAGCATTCTCACTAGTTGGCACTTTACCTTCAGCTAGCAATTTTGAAATATTAAAAGTAGCAATTCCTTGGTTTTTCGCATCATTTAATACTGTTCCAAGCATAGATCCATCAGCTAAAGCTGCAATTCCTGGGGCTGTAGCATCAACACCAACAACTGGCATGTATTTAGTGCCTTTAAAGTATCCAGCAGCTTTTAATGCAGATATTGCACCAAGAGCCATATCATCGTTATTTGCGAGTACTGCTTCAACTTTATTACCTTTAGCGGCCAAAATTGATTGCATTTTATCTTGTGCCTTAACACGGTCCCACATACCAGTATCTGTAGCTACCAAATTAACTTTTATTCCTTCTTTAACTATTTCAGCTATTGAAGCTTTAGTTCTGGCAATAGCATCAGGGTGTCCTGGTTCACCAGTGATCATAACGTAATCCATAATTCCATCTTTATTCGTATCTGCTTTTGGATTAGCTTTCCAATATGCAGCTAATATTTTTCCTTGCATTATTCCTGACTGTTCAGGTTTTGCTCCTACATAATAAACCTTATCCCAAGTATTCATATCAGAAGCAGATGGCATACGGTTAAAAAATACAACTGGGATGTTAGCACTCTTTGCCTTAGTAATGATAGCACCTGCGGATGCTGAATCAACAGGATTAATTTCTAGTGAATTTACTTTTTTAGTAATAAACAATTCTATTTTTTCATTTTGCGTAGCAGATGAATTTGTACTATCAACAATTTCCACCTTTGCTTTAGCAGCAGTTGCAGCTGCAGTTATTGAATTACGAACACCAGTTAAAAAAGTATCATCAAATTTGTAAATTGTACATCCTATTGACACACTTTTAACCTCATTGCTTGTAGTTGTAGTCGCAGTTTTACTCCCACTTGAACAACCTGCTAACATTGAAGTAACCATTGCTGATGCTAGAATCATTGTAATTGCTTTTTTCATAAATTTCCCCCCCGATTTTTAAATGTAAACGTTAACTTGACTTAATAATACCATCAAAAATATTTAATATTAATGCAAAATACTACTGTTATATATTAAAATTCCACGTTATTTTTACAATTAATGGTATAGAGTAATTATTTATATGCTTGCTCTGCTTCATCAACGTTATCCTTAATTATGATAACGTAATGAATACGTACAGACTTATCACTATTTCCCCTCCAGGAGGTTCCGCTAAATATATTTTTACCCTTTGCAACATTTGTAACTAAATCAATTATTGCTTTACCTTGACTATTGGCATCATTCAATACTGTACCAACCATTTTACCTTCTTTTATCTTTTTAATAGCAGCTGGAATAGCGTCTATACCAACTACAGGTATAAACTTATTACCAGATAAATATCCTGCTTTTTCTAAAGAATCTATAGCACCGAGTGCCATAACATCATTATTAGAAATTACAAATTCTATTTTATTATTAAATTTTGATATCCATGTATCCATCTTGTCCTTAGCTTTTGCCGCATCCCACATAGCAGTTGCTTCATCAAGCTTTTCTACAAGAATACCTGCTTTTTTAATTTCATCTAAAGCATATTTGCTACGTGCCTCTGCATCTGGATGTCCTGGTTCACCTTTAAGTAACACATATGATAACTTTCCATCATGATTTTTGTCCCATTTACTCTTATTTTGATTCCAAAGATCAACTATCATTTTGCCTTGCAAAATTCCAGCTTCCCTCGAATCTGTACCAACGAACCATGCTTTGTTATAGCTGTTTAAAACTGATGATTCAGGCTCCTTGTTAAAAAATATAACAGGTAAGTCCCATGCTTTTGCTTTATTAATTACAATTTGTGCAGCTTTGGGATCCACTAAATTTATTGCTATTGCCCGTACTCCATTTGAAATCATTTCATCTACTTGCCTAAGTTGTATGTTCTGATCATTTTGAGAATCATTTACATTCAATGCAACTTTCCCATATGATTCATCCTCCATTGAATTTAATATATAAGACATAAATTCATCATCATATTTATAAATAGCTGCACCAACTTTAGGAAGATCAGTCTTATATCCGACCTTTGAACTAGCATTATTGTATATATACCATATAAAAATGAAAACCACGCTAATCAATATGAAAACTATTATATTTTTTTTTATATTCTTCATTAGACTTCTCCCTATATATGTATATCTATTGTGTGAATGGAAATAATATTTTCTGGTATTTTGGTAAATACATGTTATTCCTATCTATTACGACTAACCCTGTGTCAACATATTTTGGTATTTTCTTTCCTTGCACAGTCAAAACTGCATACTTAACAGCTAAATACCCCATACCAAAAGGACTCTGAGTAACAATGGCTTCTATAACTCCTTTTTCTAAATATTCTATTTCTTCTGGAGTATTGTCAAATGTAATGACATTTATTTTACCTGCAAGTCCCAATTCATCAATTGCTTGTGCTACTCCAATAGAACTTATATAATTTAATGCTATTATCGAATTGATCCTCTCACCACCTAAAACAAGTTTTTTTGTAAGTACCAATGCACTCTCTGAATCTGGGGCAACAGGTTCCTTATATACAACCTTCATTTCCGGGTGTTTTGAGATTACAGACATTAACCCATCTTCTCTTTCCTTATTATTACTTGATTCTTTAGTAAAATTAATAATTGCAATTCTCGAATTTACATTAGACAAAGAAATAAGTTTTTCACCTGCTATTTTTCCAGCTTTAACATTATTTGTAGCTATATAACTATTTATTTTATTACTACTTAGTTTGCTATCTATGACTAATACAGGTATTTTTTCACTTACAGCTTTTTCAGTTACATTTACAATTCTATTATTGTCACCTAATGCCAATATTAAAGCATCTGTTTTTCTTTGAATAGCATCATTTACAAGGCCTGCCTGCCCATCAATATCGGTTTCATCTTTTGTTGACGTAAAATCCACCTTTACATTAAATTCTTTAGCAGCAACTTCAGCACCCATCCTAATATTTTTCCAATAATCACCATTTTGTGTTTTTAATATTAATGATATTTTTTTAGGATCATCATGATTCTTTGTGCTCAAATTCACAATTCCAAATAAAAATGGTGAGATAAGAAGTATAAAAATCAAAATAAATATTAAACTATTTTTTTTAAACATAATACATACTCACCGCCTTATTCTTTTATAAGAGGCAGCCAGATTTTAATTGTAGTGCCCTCTTCAATTTCACTTTGTATTTCAAGCCCATATCCCATTCCATATCTTATCTGAATTCTCTCATGCACATTTTTAACTCCAACACCTGAACCGCTATCTGTTTTCACTCTATACTCGAGTAGATGCTTTAATTTTTCAGGGTCAATTCCAAGGCCATTATCAGATACCTCATATAACAACTTTCCATTAGTAATGGAAACAGATATTCTTATAAACCCTTCATCTACCATATACTCAATGCCATGGTAAATTGAGTTTTCTATGAGTGGTTGCAATATTAACTTTGTAGTTTTATATTCTAAAACTTCCTCTTGCGTTATAATTTCAAACTTAAATTTATTTTTATATCTAATCTTTTGAATTATCAAGTAATTTTTTGCATGTTCTATTTCTTCACGAACTGTAATAATATTTCTCCCTCTACTTATGCTTATCCTAAATAGTTTAGCAAGAGCAGTTACCATTGTTATTACACCGTCATTTTTTCCATTTTCAGCCATCCATACTATTGAATCTAATGTGTTATATAAAAAATGTGGGTTGATCTGTGCTTGCAAAGCATCTAACTCGCTTTTTCTTTTTGCTTCCTGCTGTATTACTATTTGTCCCATAAGATACCTAACTTTAGAAATCATCAAATTAAATGCTGTGGCTAATCTTTCCACCTCATCTTCACCTTTAACATCAATGTATATATTAAATTCTCCTTCTTCTACTCTTTTCATTGATTCCTCAAGTTCCTTTATTGGATGTGATATTTTAGCTGAAATAAACCCAAATATAAATATAACTAATATAATACAAACAAACAAAATCCAGCCTATAAAGTTTGTACCTGTTTTTTTTAAATCAGATATTTCTGACATATATGCTACCGCTACAACTTTCCAATTTGTATAATTGACCGTCTTAATTGTAACTAATTTTTTTCCTTCATCTGAATCTTCTATATAGCTGCCCAAATAATCTTCACGTTTTTCAGACTTTAAGCCAATGTTAATTAGTTGTTGTTGCGGATGATATATTATATTATTATCAGAATCAACGATATAAATATAACCTCTTTTCCCTATTGATATATTTTGGCATAGCTGACCTATTGTGCTATAATTCATATCAACTAAAAGCACACCACGAACTTTCTTAGCCCCACTATAAAAATATATACCTCTGCTTAATGAAACAACCCAATCATGTTTTCCATTAAATAGATTTTGTACATGTGGTAGTGAAAACTTTATGTTTTCTGATTTATTTATTGCCGATTTAAACCAATCCTGATTTATAATATTCACTTTGTCCTTTAATATTAATGATGGAGATCCAATTATAAGTTCACCTTTATCTGAAAATACAGCTACGCTTGTTATATCTTCTCTAATAGTTTGTATTACATTCATTTGATCTTGTAACTTACTATTAGGAATGTTTTCATTCAAATAAATATTTTTTTCTAACAAATTAGATACTTCCTTAGTACTTTTTAGATAGTACTCAATATTAGAATTAACTTGATTAACTAATTGTTTTGTACTTAACGTAGCATTATTCTCAAGCAAATTTGAAGATTTATTGTAAATCAAAATTCCAACAAAAAGCATAGCGAATACTGTAATGAGTGTAAATGATATTGTAATAATAAATTGTATCCCTCTTACTTTAAAGGAAGAGACTAAAGTCTTAGATGGGTTATTTAAAAATCTCTTAATCCTATTATTCAAAATTCCACCTTCTCCTAGCTATTAATAATTTTTTATTAATTAATTCTATACTCAGATGGAGAAATTCCAAATTGCTTTTTAAAACAATAACTAAAATAATTTGGTTCTGCATATCCTACTTTGTATGCTATTTCAAAAGACTTCATCTTTGTGGTTTTTATTAGATCCTTCGAAGCCTCCAATCTAGTCTTCGTTAAATAATTTATAAAAGTCATTTTCGTTTCTCTTTTAAAAATAAAACTAAAATAAGTTGGACTTATATATAAATAACTACAAATACTATTAATGTTTATACTACTATCACTATAAAATTTATTTATATATGCCTTACTTTTTTCAACTAAAAGCGTGCAACTATCTTTCCTGTCCTTTATAATATAGTTCATTATTTTTATAGATATATACTCAAACCAATCCTTAACCTGATTCAAATCATTAAATCCATATAGTTCTACAAACAAATTATAATTTTCTCCAAAAACATACGTCATATCTACATTTAAACTCTCCGCTGTTTTAATTATAGTTGTTAGAATTTCTAATAAATATATTTGAAAATGTTTAAATGGAGCCTTTGCATCTACAAGTTGATAGAATAAATTATCTATTGTTTTAATAATTTCTACTTCTGTTCCTACTTTAATGGAGCTTCTAAGGTCATGTTCCATAATTTCATCAAAAACTATTTTTTCTTTACTACCTGGCTCAATATCTTCTATCCAAATAATTCGATTTTTACCCATAATAAATCTATAATCTAATGCATAAATAGCATTCTGATAGGAATCAGCTATACTTGATACTTCATTTACAATTGTTCCAATACCGATTGTAATCGTAATTTCTAAATACTTTTCTATACTCTGTCTTATCTCTTCAAGTGTAGATTGAATTTTATTAAAAATAACATCCCTATCCTCTTCTAAAAATGGACTAATTAATACAATCAGATTATTATGCATAAACACAGTACCCCTTTGGTTTTGGTAAACGATTTCTTCGATTATATTAAAGACTGCGAATTTGGTCAAATCTGTTTCATTACTGTTATCCATTTTCAAGTTTTGATGTGTAACTTTGTAATCAATATTTATAACCGCTACAACAAATCGATTCCCATTTAAGTTAATATCATAATTTTTAACTTCCTCTTGTATTTCCTCCTTATTTAACTTACTAGTAATTAAATAAGTAAGAAATTTTTCTTTCAATATGGGCAAACTCCTTATATAATATTCCTTAAGAACTTCCATATCCTCTTTTTTTAACATTTCCTCATCTATCTGCCCTTTAACCCTTAAAAGTACCTCAATTAATTCTTTTGAAGAAACAGGCTTTAGCGCATACTCAACAACATTTAACTTTACAGCATTTCGTGCATATTCAAATTTATCAAATCCAGTTAAAATTATTATCTTAATTGTTGGAAACCTTTTTTTTAACAACTCTGAAAGTTGAAGTCCATCCATAAAAGGCATTTTAATATCCGTTATAACTACATCTGGAGTAAATATTTCTGCCATTTCCAAACCTTCTCTACCATTTTCGGCTTCCCCCACTAATGTAAATCCATATAACTCCCAATTTATTTTTTGTATTATACCATTTCTTACTTCTTCTTCATCATCAACTAAAATTAGTTTATACATATTCTCCCCCAATGTACCACCTATACATATTAAATAATAATATACATAACTGTTCTATATTGTATTTATTATAACATGTTTAATTTTAAATTAGCAAACAAATGGAGACGTGAATCAAATTCACTTCTCCATTTGTTTTTCAATTTATTTGTGTTTTTAAATAACATATTTCCATATATTCGTCCTTTTCCAGTTGCCTTATGTATTCATATTCTTTTATATACATAAATCTAATCTTCATTTCCTTTTGGTCTAAAATTTGATTCTCCTCATTATGAATATTTCTTGTAATTTTTTCTGCCTCAATTAACCTATCATTCCCATTATTAATTCTAAGCTTATATATACTTATATCGCTCTTATCCCAATATTCTAAATGCATCGCTTGCAATATTATACTTCCACAGTTCGAGCATTTTATGTATAGTTGTTGTCTAACTTTTTCAATAGTTACTTTGTTATTATCACAATTTTTACATACTATAGTTCTAAACATATATAATCACCTCAACTATTTTTATGTTATAAATCAGAAATTTATAACATAAAAATAACACCCATTTCTGAGTGCCTTTAATTCTTTTTATATCATTTTCATACTATCATTTTTATTAATTCGTCGTATTGTTCTCTAGTTAACGATACAATTGTACCTCGGACTTTTATACCATTCGAAAACTTATCTTTAAGAATATCATTTTGCCTTACTTCTTCAATACTTATAGGAAACTGAATATCTTTAGTTTTTATTACATCGATTACCTGTATTCCATCTTTATTTAAATGCCTTTCTCCCGTTATTTTACCGAGAGCCACAAGTTCTCTCTGATTTCCTGAATTATATCCAATAACTAAATCTCCAACCTTTACCTTTGAAAAATATTTTCTAATCCCACCTTGTTCATTTTTCGAATTCCATTCTTCCATCTGACCAATTTCTAAACTTTTTGTCCAGCTCCAAGGATTTTTATCATCATGAGGGTTCGCATTTATCCACCAATAATTCATATTAACAACTCCTAATTATTTTTTAATGTGTAATAATTACTTTTTTATTGACTATTAAAATCACTTTTCGACATTTGTATAGTAGGTAAAATAAGCTCCAAGGATATACCCCAGAGCATCATTAACTTCTCTTTTCCGCTTTTATATCTTCAACATTATCACATTTACAAAGCATTTTTATCGTGCTCCCCCTACTAAGCTGCTTGCTCGACTCATTATACCATAAATTGGAAATAAATGTAGTTATTATTTTCCTTTTATAGGATATTATATGGATTATTTAACATTTACAGTGTTTTTCATCTTCTACACACTACTTAGAAAAAATGCTAGTGCAAATGATACCCGTATTCCAACTAGGTAAATACTTGTAGCCTATATCTATTGCAGTTTAGCATAAAGTAACTCCGAGTTATTCTCAGAGTTACTTTAGCTAGACATATTTTCTATTAATGTTTTACAAATAAAATCATGAATAAATATCCGATAACTCCACTAGTATATTTTCATTTTCACTTCTGACATTGCTATTATATAACTTACTTTCATGGGATATCTTTGCCGTTGGTAGCAATACTGTGAACTTACTTCCTTTTCCAAATTCGCTTTGTGCCTTTATGCTACCACCATGGAGTTCTACAATAGCCTTAACCAAACTTAAGCCAACACCAGTCCCTTCCGTATTTCTTGAAAGCGATTTATCTACTTGCTTAAATCTATCAAATATCATTTCTAAATGCTTCTCTTCAATTCCAATACCATTATCTTTAACTGATATTTCAACAAATTCCTTTCCATCCTTAATATCTACAAATATTTCATCACCTATATCTGTGAATTTTATAGCATTTGATATAAGATTTAATACTATTCTCTCTATTTTTTCTGTGTCACAAGCAATAATTTTTTCTTCCACATCCGTATCAAAAATGATTTTTAAACCTTTACTATCGGTCAATGTAGTTACAGACATCACTATTTCTTCTACAACTGTTACTATATTACTATTTGATAAATTCAATTTAAAGAATCCTGCTTCAATTTTTGATAAATCAACTATGTTATTAATAAGTTTAGATAGTCTATAAGAATTTTGCTTAATTGATTCTATATATTTAATTATTTTGTCCTTTTTATCATCTAGTGATCCATTCTTACAATACATATCAAATAGCTGAGCTGTTGAAAAAATAACATTTAACGGTGTTTTAAGTTCATGCGATATATTAACAAGGAATTCTCCTTGTACTTTATTCGCAATAATTAACTCTGCTGCCCTTTTACCTTTCTCTTTATTTTGAAAGATAAGCTCTTTATTTGCGATAATTAACTCCGCAGCTCTTTTTTCTTTCTCTTCATTTTGATATGTAAGCTCTTTATTCGCAATTACGAGTTCTGCCGCCCTCTCTGCTTTTTCTTCACTTTGATAAGCTAATTCCTTATTCGCAATGACAAGCTCTGCCGCCCTCTCTGCTTTTTCCTCGCTTTGATAAGCTAATTCTTTATTTGCAATGACAAGCTCTGCCGCCCTCTCTGCTTTTTCCTCGCTTTGATAAGCTAATT
>ERZ1463033.34-NODE-34-length-22651-cov-9.519251_pt1 | contig 22651 bp, 23 predicted proteins | sample MGYA00564481_ERZ1463033 | MGnify/ENA primary metagenome ERZ1463033 (study PRJEB39244, sample SAMEA3635150) | Helicobacter pylori | study: EMG produced TPA metagenomics assembly of PRJEB11511 data set (Assembly of a 5300-year-old Helicobacter pylori...
ATTGATATATAAAGAAAAAAACAAACAAGTAGTGTAAATAAATTTACACTACCAAAATTGCAAAAGGGGTTAATGGTATGAATTATCGAGAACAAGTAGAAAAATTAATAATTGAAAAAAAGGTCTGATTATTATTTAAATAATGAATTGGTATTTATTTACAAAACAATGGTGTTTTATATAGAGGTAATATAATTGTCTGGATTTGATTTCAAATTGGAAGCCGTAACAAAATAACAATTTTTCTGTGTATTCGCAAATTCAAGCAGAACTTGGTTTATCAAAGGGTAATCACGAAAATAACGTCCATATTTACCAGTATTTAAATAATCACCCAATCCACCAACAATCGCTGGAATAGCAGGAATATTTAATCTTCTACGGAGAGCTTCTACTATAACTAAAAATTTCTCATAGTACTGCTTAACACCTTCTGGATTACAGTCGTTTTCTCCTTGATGCCACAACGACGGTCATTCCTACATGAATAATATAAAAACATTTAATAAATAGTCGGTACCATTCCTCCATCCATACGGATTGGAGAACCTTTAAATGCGGATGCATAAGGACTACATACAAATGTAGTTAGTCTACCTATTTCAATTGGTTTAATAAATCTCTGTATTTCAGATTGAGGTATGTTTGTAGTCATAAATTTTTTCTCTTTTTCCGAAAAAGTCATATCTTCATTAGAATACATACCATCAATTATTTTATACACATTTTCAGAGAGAGTTGGTCCTGGCATGAGCGTATTGACTGTAACTTCTGTTCCTATTGTTAATTTAGATAAGCTTTTTGACAATGATAATAGCATTGATTTTGTCATACAATACTGAGGCATTTGTCCTCCAGGCATAATCGCTTCTTCACTCGCAATAAAGATAATGCGGCCATAATCACTTTTCAACATTTTAGGTAAATAAAATTTAGACAATCCATTTGCAGCAAGAACATTAGTACGGAAGTATTTTTCCCATACTTCATCGGTAACGTCATTATACTGCATAATTTCATAAATACCCATATTGTTAACTAAAATATCAATATTGGGATATTTTTCAAGTAAAGCTTCTCTTTGTTGAATATCAACAATATCGGCTGTAGCATTTTGAGGAGATGTAGCCGGGAAATCTGATTTAAGTTCCTTTACAGTTCGTTCTACTTCTTTATAATTTCGTCCATTAATTAGTACATTAACACCTTCTTTGGCAAGTTCAATTGCAATTGCTTTACCTATACCTTTTGTTGATCCAGTAACTAAAGCTGTTTTATTATTTAATCCCATATCCATAATATATTTCTCCTTTTGAATTACTTATTATAATTGTAAAAGTTTTTCTAGCAAACATTCCTTTTATTTTGTAGCTATTACTAGATTATCCTTCTTTTAATATAGTGTTAAAAAAAATTGATTTTAAAGACAAAATCAATTTATCGAGTTTGCACCTAAATGTTGAGTACGCCAATTTGCAGGAGTATCACCTTCCCAAAGATGGAAAGCACGATAGAACGAGTTTTGGTCTTCATATCCAATCAGGGCGGCTACTTCTTTAATATCAAGTGAGGGGTCTGCCAAGTATTCTCGTGCCTGTTCATGCCGGACTTGTGTCAACAGATGATTGAAGCTCGTACCTTCGTCAGCAAGACGGCGCTGTAAGGTACGATCGCTCATCCCCAACTCGCTCGCGACAGTCTGAATTTTGAGGCGACCTCCTGGTAGGATACGTTTCATAATCCACTTGACCATATCGGTAATTGAACGGCTGCGTTGCTGCTCATCTAACGATTGATCCAATACGGGAGTCAAAATCTCCAGCAACTCTGCGTTGTACGAGATAAAGGGACGGTCCAGATCTATTTGATGTAGCGTCAACCGGTTACAATCTGCACCGATCTGGACACGGCAGCCGAAGTAAGCTTCAAGTAGATGTACATCGCCCATTGGTTTCGAAAATTCCACGGATTTCGCCGTCAAAGGTTGACCTGTACCCCGACGCCCTAGCTCCAGAAGAAATGCCAGCGTGATACCAACTAGCATCGGCGGACCGGGTTGCTCGGACAACCACTTCAATTCAATTGTACAGTTTTCACCTTTCTCAGTGATATGTAAACTTTCGGGTGGGCACAGTTGTTTGTACCGTGCCATTCGCTTTAGCGCGTCGCGGTAGTCACGAGCATGGTAAGTCGCTAAGACGGTCGGTGGGTAATGCGCTGTTTCAAATACGGTCGTAAGCTTGATAATTCCTTTGGCAGTGTCATCAATGAGATCGGAATAAGCCTGCCATATCGCGAAATATTGGGCGGTGGTGACAACTGGTTCAGTAATAATGGTAAGCGGTAGTTGTGCTTTTCGAACAACGTCAGGGGCTGCAATCCCTAATTGACGTAATCCAGCCCAAAAGCCTGCTGGCATTTTAATATGAGTATAAGATTTCATACATATGGGGCCTCCTTTAGCTATCTGCACATTTACTAGTTTTTGTTGTGATTGCGTCCTACCTTGTTGGCGTTATAATTAACATTATACCTATCCAATGTTACTTTGTAACTAGCACATGGCGACATTCAACTTGCTAATTACGTCAAATAAATCCGTTAAACTCTTCTTCTGTTTTTACGTTACCTAAGTCTCTTATACCTGAACCTAATGTGATATTTAAATCTAATTTATCGGTTTCTTCGAATTAAATATTACAAATAAAATATAAAAAAATGGGAGGATTGAAACAAATTAGTTAACGTAATTATTTTCATCTGTTCGTTTCAATTATTTTTATTCTAGTAATAATATATCCTAATAATTGAATAATAAAATAACATATAAATATTTTAATTGTATTTATCATAAAATCTTTACCTAATTTGCAAATATAAAGATATACAATACTTGCGAGAGTTGTTATAAATATATGTGAAAAAAATATTAACCTAATTTTGCATAGTAATATATTATCTATTTCTTTATCCATTAGTCCAATATTATATAATTTGATCTTCTCAAATTGCCAGTTATCTAGATCTATTTTGATTTTAAAATATAATATAGTGGAAGAAGCGATAAAACTTAGTAATACAATAAAAATATATATTGAATTAAAAGAAGACATTTGAAAAATGTTGTAAGTGTTAAAACGTGTTTTTACACTAGTCAAATTACCAATTCTTTCGGAAATAATAAAAGTGAAGTTTAAAAAAGCGATAAAAAAAATTATAATTTTATTATCCTTTAAAGAATCCTCTAATTCATTTATTAAAAAAATTCTCTTATAATAAAAATTTTTACTTTTCTTTGAGAAAATAATAAATATATTTATAAAAATTAAAAATAATATAAAAATTACTACTATACATATTAAAGAATAGTCGATATAATATCTAGATTGTAAGTTTAGGGCTATTCTTTCATTAAAATGAACGCAACATAGTATTAAAACATAGGGTGCTATTCTTAATAAATTTTCTTTTTTAGAATGTACCATATGTGAATTTTTATGATTTGCTATTTTTATAAGGGACAGACTATTAATAAATTTAGATGTCCATAAAATGAATATAATAGTAAGCAAAATATAATGGCCAACAGTAATTATGTAGATTATTGATTTAAATTTAAAAGTAAAAGCAGAAATTCCTGCTAATTTAAATATGAAAAGTACAATGATTTTTGAAAATATAATACCTAAAATTAATCCTATAGGCACATATATGAGAAAATTTAAAATATTTTCTAGGAGAAGTAGTATTTTCAGCTCATTACAGGTCATGCCCAAAGCCAAAAATGTTGAAAATTCTTTTTGTCTGTGTTTTACGAAGGAAATATACGTTAAAATACTCCATAATGCAGTATTAAAGACAGCAATTGCTGGTAATACAAAAACATTTTTTTGATTAATTACTACTACATATGAATTATATAGTGTTAATTCAGTAAAAAAGAATATAACTGAAATTATTAGGGAAAATATAAACAAGAAATATTGATCTAGATTTAATTTTATAGTTTGTTTAAGCATCTGTCCATAATTCATATCATTCACCACTAATCACTGCTAGAGTATCCAATATTCTATTAAAAAAAGCACTTTGATCCCCTTTGTTATATATATCTACAAATATTTTTCCGGATTTTATGAAAATTACTCGTCTGCAGCAGCTTGCAGCGTATATGTCATGTGTAACCATAAGAATTGTTGCTTTTTTGATATCATTTATCATTTGCAAGTACTTCATAAATTTTTTAGAAGTATTTGGATCAAGACTTCCAGTTGGTTCATCAGCTAAAATAATATATGGATCATTTATTAGAGCTCTACATGCGGCTGCTCTTTGTTGTTCTCCTAAAGACACATTATATGGATATCTATTTCTAATATCGTATATATCAAAAAACATAAAATATTCTTTTATTTTTTCATCAATTATGGGGGCACTGATTCCCTTAAATATCAATGGAAGTGCAGCATTTTCTGCAAGTGTAATATTATCAAGAAGATTAAAGCTTTGAAATATAATTCCTAGATTTTCACGCCTAAAAATAGATTTTTCTTTTTTGCTCAAGGAAGTTATATATTTATTCATTATTTTCACTGTTCCACTATTAGACGTGTCAATACCTGATAAGATATTAAGCAGAGTTGTTTTACCACTTCCTGATTGTCCCATAATAGCGGTAAATTCTCCACTTTCAATGCTTAAATTTATACCGTTTAATACATTATTAGAGTCAACTTCTAAATTTCCTCCATACACCTTAACAATATCCTCAGCAGATAAAACTTCCAATGCAATCACCCCATTGTCTTTAAATTTTTGATGGATAAGTAACTGAAATAGTAGTTCCTTTATTAATCTCAGATTCTATGGCTATACTATGATTCAACTTCTTTGATATTACTTTGCATATATATAGGCCTATGCCAGTAGCATCGCCCACTTTTCTACCGTTTTCTCCTGTGAAAAATGGTTCGAAAACTCTTTTTATATCATAGCTTGGAATTCCAATACCTTCATCTCTAATTGTTAACTTTGTTTCTTTATCATTTCTATATATATTAAAATATACATATGTGTTTTTTTTGTTATCTTTAGAATATTTAATAGCATTTGATAGAAGTTGTTCAAGCATAAATTTATTCCACTTTTCATCTGTAACAATCAATATTTTTTCATATTTAAATTCTATTTTAGGAAATACATTATTATAGATAAATTGACTTTTTTTATTATTGATGACCTCCTTTAATAATTGCACGAGGTTCGCTGTTTGAGGCTCATAATCTTTCGAAAAATCATTTAATCTACTAATGTTTAGAATTTGATCTAAACCATTCTTAACTATATTATTTTCTTCTCTTATATCAAAGAACAATTTTAATATATTCATTTGATTCATTGTGGAATCCTCGTTACTAAAGCTTGTTTCTTTAGTAGCCTTTTGAATGATAAGATCAATTATTGAAGGAGGAGTCTTTATATTATGAATCCATTGAGATAAAAAGTACTTATTATCTGTATTTTGTGCATGAATTTTACTTATTTTATTTGTATAGTTTTCATGAATTTTAAATATAGCATTAGCTGTTTCTAGCTGTTCATTTGTTTTTGGATTTAAATTAAAGTACCTATTTTCTATGCCTTCATTGAGACTTCTATTAAATTTATAATATTTGGACCATTCACACAATATTAAAAATACGTACAGTACTATAGATAGTAACAAAGGATATAATACATCAATTTGAGTACCCAATGAGTAAATGTAAATAAGGATTAAAATTGTACTAAGAAAATATACAATAGTAAGTGATAGTTTATCTTTTGCAAAATTTATTAATATCTTTTTGTTCATATTTAGCCCTCTTGCTCAGAATCACATTGAAACATGTATCCTATACCCCATTTGGTTGAGATAACTTCACTAACACCAAACTCTTTAAGTTTAGTTCTTATTCTTGCTATATTAACTGTTAACGTGTTATCATCTACAAAATTGCTATCATCCCAAAGCTCTTCTAAAAGGTATTCCCTACTGACTATCCTATTTTCATTCTTAATAAGTATACTTAAGAGCTTGAACTCATTTTTACTAAGCTCAAGTTCAATTCCATTATAATGTATTTTAAAAGTATCTTTATTAAGCTTAATACCTCCCATACTTTCAATTATAGTTGATTCATTTGCATATTCACCGTACACTCTTCGTATTGCTGCTTGTATCTTAGCAAGCAGAAAGTCAAAGTTAAAGGGTTTTGTAATATAATCATCTGCTCCGAGTTCAAGCCCACGTATTTGTTCCTCTCTACTATCTCTTGAAGAAATAATAATTACAGGTATTTTTGAGGTTCTTCTAAAAGTTTTACACAGTTGAAACCCATCGGAATATGGGAGATTTATATCTAAAAGAATCAAGTCAGCTTTTGAATTTTCCAGTTCTACCTCTACATTTTTAAAATCTTGTATATAAGTAACATCATATCTATATTTTTGAAGATGCTCTGTTACGAGTTTATTTAGCCTGATATCATCTTCAATAACAAGTATTTTATACAAAACAGATTCCTCCTTTTTAAAGTTATGATATAATATAGTAACTTTTCTATATTATATCATAACTTAAAAGGGCGAAAAGAAGATTGCATTTGATGACAATGGAATCTCCCTGTAGCCTAATTTTGACTAAAACTTGAATCCTAAAAGATTCCAGTAATTTAGATAAAGACTAAAAATTAAAAACACACAACAAAGTATTATATTACGTACAAGTATACCGGCATTAGATTTTCCCCTATTCCAATATACATATGTTGCAATCATTAGAGCAAAAGTAAATATGGTAGTTAGTATTGGAATAAACAATAGAAATATAACCATCTTAGGTAATTCTGGTAAAAAAGTAAGAGAGGATGATAAATCAATACATTCTTTAGTCATACCCAATAAAAACACTAAATTTAATATGCATATAGAAAGTATAATATATCTATGATGCTTATAAATTGACAATTCCTTAGTAGCTTTTTTCTTGAAATTAAGTAATATCATCGTAATGGACATACATAAAAACAATACTGAAAAAAGTACAAAAATGATTTTATGCAACATAGGGTTTTCATACCAATGGATTTTCTCATAGGCAATGCTTGAACCAGGAGTAAGCATATAAGATATATTTCCTTGTTTATTTGCTTTAAAGGCAATAGTATCACCTCCTTTAACATTCTTAAAAAGTAAAGGTTCTATTTCTTTATAGAGATTTTGCCCACCTGGGTTTTTTACAATCAATGTATCCGACTTGCTTTTTATATTTAATGGTGGAACCAGTAGTAATACTAATTTCCCTATTTCATTTCTTGGATATCTATTAGCTTGGTAAACACCTTCCAATTCTTTTAAATTACCTTTTGTAAACTTAACTTTATTATCCATACTGGTTTGTGATTTAGATTGTGGATAATATTTTTTCATGAATTCATTGGCTATATTAGCACAGATATTGGCTCCAGTATCACCATTGGTTGAAATAAAAAATCCTAAATTACTGCCAGGTATTAAATATAAGAGACTATTAAAACCATAATCGTCACCTCCATGGCCAAGTACTCTCACCCCACTTATATTGTTTTCTGCAAATCCATAGCATAAACCGGGAATATTTATATCCAATGGAAAATGCTTTTTATGCATATCCTCTATAGTATCTTTATTCAATATTGCGGTGTTATCATAAGTACCATTATTTAAATGTGCTATCATAAACTTAGTCATATCATCTGCGGTGGTTTTTAATCCACCTGCTGGTGCCAAGGTTGTCCCATACATAGGGACCTTTTTATAGACACCATTTTTGAAATCATATCCCTTAGATAAGCTGCCTAGTATTTTGTTATTGAAAGAAAAACTGCTGTTATTCATATGTAGAGGCCTTAATATATTATCTTCCATATATTTATTAAAAGGAGTACCAGTCATACTTTCAACAACATAACCAGCTACAGACATACCATAGTTACTGTACTGGGGAGCTTCACCAGGCTCACGAATTATAGGACGAAGGCGAGATGTTAAGGTATCTTTTAATGGCTTTTCTTGTAGATAACTTTTTGTTTGAGATTCTCCGATAAGTTTTTCATCAAAACCAGCGGTGTGAGTCAATAGATTTTCAAGTGTTACAGGTTTTGAGTATTTGTTTTCTATTTTAAAATTCTTTAAATATTTATTTACATCTTCCTTTAAATTTACCTTACCTTTTTCTTTTAGCTGCATAACAGCTGTAGCAGTAAAAAGTTTTGAAATTGAAGCTACTCTAAAAACAGTTGTCTTAGGATTAACAGGTATTTTTTTATCTATATCTGAATATCCATATCCTTTTTCAAAAAGAACAGTATTGTCTTTAACAACAGCAAAAACTGCTCCAGGTACTTTAAATTTTTTCAACTGTTCATTAAACAGACCATCTGCAAACTTTTCTACATTGTCCTTATTTAAAGGCTCTTTATTGTTGTTACCTAATAAAGATATAGAATTTTTTTCTTTACTTTCTGTTGTTGTAACAGTTTGCTTAGTACTTAGAATATGTGCTAAGCATTTTATTTGAAAGCATAAAAATGGAAGCACATATGCAATAATTATTATAATTATTAAAAATCTTTGCATATAAGTGATAGATTTTTTCAAAGTAGTAGACCTCCTTAATTTTTCTGGATTGATTTGTTTGGTGTGCATTTAAAGGCTCCAAACATAAATAAATTCTATATGAATTAAGGAAACTAACAAATTGATTTATATAATAAAACCTTACAGTTTTGTAAGGTTAATTCGTATGATGCAGTAACAGCATCCATTTGTACTTAAAAGTAATATATTACATGACAATATTAAATGTTAATATTAAGTAACATTCAAATTGGCATTCTATATAAAAGTACAAAAAATCTTTGAGAAATAAGGAAAGTGAAAGTTACACAAGTATATTGTGTAACTTTCACTTATTTAAAAAGGTTAAAATAAATACTTTAACAGGTATTCCATCTGTCTAAGCTAAGGGAGATGATAAACTATCAGTAATTGCTACAACTATGCCATGTTTGCTTCTAACGAATTCTAGAGCTTCAATTGTTCTTGTAGCATACCTAGCAAATCCGATCCCAATTATTATGTCTCGTTCATCAACATTAAACAAAGCAGGAGTATATGATGTTAAAACTTTAGCAAAGTCTATTGATGGCTTAGACAAGCTTGCAAACATAGCGGGTGTACAGGTTTGTAATGTAAATAGCGATGATAAGTGACTTTAATGACACTTTTTATTCGTGATTGCTAATTTATCTTATATTCACTGCTTATATCAACATTATCTTTTACCATATTCCAAATAGGACATGAACATTCTTCCATATTTTTTATAACCTTCTCAATATCATCTGCATGTACATCATTAGATGTAAGTTCAAATTTTAAGTGTATACTTTTAAAATATTTCGGTAATGTTTCTTTTCTTTCACCTGAAGCACTTACATTTAATCCAGATACATTCTTATTCATCTTCCTTAGTAATAAAACCAAAGTCATTCCACTGCAAGTTGCTAGACTCATAAGAAATAATTCAAGTGGAGTATAACCATCTGCCTCACCTAAAGGTTGTATAGCATTTATAAATACATTATTGTTATCACGAGATATAGCTGAGAATTTCACCTCGTCATTTATTAGATCTGCTGTTACTGTTAAATTGTTAATCATAATAAAACCTCCCTGTATTCATTTTTATTTAATTCTTAAAACTCGCCTTTAAGATAGTCTATAAGCAATTTCATCAAAGTATTTACTTTATTACCATTTCCTATGTAATCATTATCTAATAATATCATAATATTATAAATAGTTAAACTTTAATACCATTAGAGGATACAATATAATGGGATGTTATAAAAAAAATTTTAATTTAAAATTAAATGAACCATTTAGCAGATATATCTATCTAATTAGTGTAAAGCAAAAAGAGGTAGCGCTACAGTTTGCAAAGAAAGGTAGGAAGTCAATTGAACAAGACTATATTTACAGATAAAGTTCTTGAGATTCAATCTATTTTATATCATGTGTCTAAATCAATTTTGATTCATGAGCAAGATTGTGAGGATGCAGTTCAGGGGGCGATTTTAAAAGCCTATAACAAATTAGATACACTAAAGAAAGAACAATATTTTAAAACATGGTTAGTTAGGATACTAATAAATGAATGTTATGGTTTGATAAGTAAAAAACATCCACAAATACCTTATGAAGAATACTTTGAGTCTGCCAAGGCTGATGATAGAAAGGATTATAGTGAATTATATATGGCCATTCAGAATTTACCGGAGCGTATTCGTATTACAATTGTTCTTTATTATGTAGATGGATATTCAGTAAAAGAAATTAAACAGATTTTAGGAATACCCACTGGAACTGTAAAAAGCAGGTTATCAAAAGGAAGAAAATCAATAAAAATAAAATTAGAGAATATGGAGGTAAATTATGAATGCCTATAATTGGAATAATACCTTCCCAGATATGCCTAAAAGTTTTAAAAACAAGGTAAATGAAACGTTAAGCAGTTTACCAGAAAAAAAGGAGAATGATGAAATGGAAAATATAAAACCATGTAAAAGAGGATCAATTAGGAAAAAAATTATTATTACATTAGCAGCTACTATGGTAATTGGAACAACTGTATTTGCCGCAGGAAAAGCAGGGAAAATACAGTCTATATATGGAAGTTCAAGTGCTATACCAATATATACTACTATACCTACAGTAGAGCAAGTGAAGAATGATTTTAAATTTAATCCTAAATTAGTTGATAAATTTGACAACGGATACACTTTTGCAGATGGATATACCGACAATAAAAAAGGAGTTGATGAGAATGGCAATACTGTAAAAAAAATAAAATCCCTTGATTTTACGTATACAAAAGGTAATGACAAATTATATCTTTCTATGGAAAACGAAATGTTAGAGGAAAGATCAAATAAAGAAACTGTTGTTAATACTTGTAACGGTATAGATTTATATTATACTTCATCTGTTAATAAGTGTGTACCAGCCGATTATAAATTGACAGAGCAGGATAAGCAGGACAAATTGTCCGGTAAATATATATTCAGCTATGGAAGTGACAAGATAGAAATCTCTCAGTTTAAATATTTAGATTGGATGCAGGATGGAATTCATTATTCTTTATCATCAATGAATTCTAATATATCAAAAGCTGAATTAGTTAAAATGGCACCTCAAGTTATCTCTACCAAATATAACTAATGCTTTAATAAAAAATTACTAACTTTCAAGAGTTAGTAATTTTTTTTGATTAAATCATCTCCTGGGTCGCTGCAACAGCTTCGAAGAAGATGCATTGACTACTGGTTTACACATTTGTAATTCTATGTAGTAGATAACAATTCTCAATTGTTATCTACACAAAAACTAATAGCTATAATTGAGCAAAATAAACTTTATGTTTACGATTGCGCTCCTAGATCTGAAATCACTAAAAATACAACTGATGAAGATATTAAATACCTACAGAAATGCTTATACTCTCATTGGAGTTTTAACTTATGTCATAAGGAGACTAATTTAAGAATTTTTACTTATAATCTGAAGGCGTTCCCCATAGTTCTAAACGATTAAACATAGGATAAACAGAATTAAATTTCACATAAATAGGTGCTTTATCTAAAGAGGGATTTTCTCTAAAAAATTCTCTATCTCCATATCTAAGCGCCGAAAGCGCTAGCGGCAATTCTTTTGCGAAAATGCTATTACGTACCGCTGACATTATGGGGTTCTTTTCTTTATCTACCATAACATTAATCATCAGTGCGTACTCGTTATTAATCATGATCCATTCTGCCAGTACTTCATCCCTCATGTCAGTGATTTTATCATAATCATATTTTGCTGCAATAGTCAAAAATAATTCTCCGGTAACGTCTGAATGAGTAAGAGTATATTTCCTAGGAATAATTGGTTTTGTTTCACTTGTTCCCATGCCAAAATTAACGTGTAACATATCCGTATTGAATTTGCTCAAAACCTTCCCTCCATAATATAAATACATTATATATATTATGAAGTTAACTGTAGTTATGTTCTTGTTATGTACTTAAAGGTAAAATACAACATTCATTTGATAACAAAAGAAATTAGAAAAACAAATTGTATTATAATTTGTTCACGTCCCACGGGAGATTTTCATACAATTCCACGTTCTTCATACTATAAGTGGTTAACGCGTGAAGGGTCCGTACTAGAGTCTGAAAATAAGATATTGATGAAAGAGATTATTAAAATTTACAATAAAGTAAATGAAATTTACGGTTATAGAAGAATAACGATGAACCTGAATCGTGAGTTAGAAAATAAAAGGAAACTATTATTATTTATAGAACTATATGTTAGGGCTAAAATAATCAAACAATAATTCAAATTACGGTAAAATCTATTTAAATTATGTATAAAGGAGTATGAAACCATGATAACAAGTATTTTAAGAGTGATTCTTACAAGATCATTTAAACCTTTAATGTTTACATCTAAAGTTGATTATAAAATGGAATTTGATTCAAATGAAATAGGAATATATGTACATATACCCTTTTGTAAGACATTATGTCCATTTTGTCCTTATAATAAAATCAAATATGATGAAAGTATGATAAACCCATATAAAACTGCATTAATTGATGAAATAAATATGGTAGGAGGACTGTATGAAGATAAGAAAGTTATAACGAGTGTATATTTTGGAGGAGGTAGTCCTGCACTTATGCTTAATGAGCTTGGTGAAATTATCACTGCTTTAAAGAAAAACTTTAATATAAGTAGTTCTATTGGTATAGAACTACATCCAAGCGATATTACTAAAGAAAGCTTATTAAAAATTAAAAGCATTGGATTTGATATGGTTAGTATAGGTATACAATCTTTTCAATTGGAATGTCTTAATGCCCTAGGTAGAGAATATATTGATGGTGCGGAAAAAGTAAGATTGGCAAAAGCAGCTGGGTTTAATACTATAGATGTTGATTTGATTTTTGGTATAGCAAATCAAGGAGAAGATGTTTTAAGAAAGGGTTTTTTAATGGCATTTGAATTAGGGGCCACTCAAGTTTCTACATATCCATTTATTGATTTTTCATATGCAAATAATATAAGGAAACCTTTAGGAAAACAAGAAAAAAAGCGACTTCTAAATTGTTTGGAGAAAACTAGCGTTGAGATAGGGTGTGATCGAACAGCGGTTTGGACTTTTGCTAAAAAAGGCACCTCGCGTTATTCATCGATTACAAGAGATGCTTTTATCGGGTTTGGGCCTAGTGCGACTTCACTAACAAAGGAATTTTTGAAATTAAATACTTTTTCAGTAGAGGAGTATATCAAGTGTGTAAATAAAGGGAAAATACCTACAGCCATGACAATGAAGTTTAGCGAGAGAAATCGAGCTCTTTATTGGTTGTTTTGGAATGCATATACTTTAAAATTTAATGATGATGAATTCAAAAAGTTGTTTGGAGTAAATCTAGAGAAAATGTTCAAAACTGAATTAAGAATTGGTATTGCATTAAGATTACTTACTAAAGTGGAAAATAGCTATATTCTAACTAAAAAAGGAACTTATTTTTATCATTTATTAGAACAAAAATATACAAATCGCTATATAGATAAATCGTGGAGGGAAGCAAGAGAAAATCCTTGGCCAAATGAAATACGGCTATATTAATTTTTATAAATTGCTCCAATATTTCACACAAATACATGGTATCTGTATGAACTTCAAAAACATTTAACAAATGAAAATATTATTGACATCCTTTGGTTTTTCGCATAGTATAAAGTATAAGATTAAGACTAATTGAGAATAAAAATTTAATATTCTTGTTAGGTGAGGTTACTGTATAGATATATGCTACTGCCCAGAAACGTCGAGAGACGCCAATGGGTCAGCAGGTACTACCGGATTAAGGTTTTACTTAATGTAGCTGACAACATTCATATAAAATATGAATGGTTATGTTCTATGCTTTACAGTGCTAAAACTCAACGAGTGAAGAAACTATTATTTGGTTCGTATTGAATCTCTTCACTTTGTTGTGGGGAGATTTTTTTATTTTTATAAATATTTAAGAATATTATTTTGATAAATAGACTAAAAAGGTGGTGAATTTGAGTGGAAAGCAACCCCGATCTGTATGATATTTTTATAAATAATTTAATATTGAAAAAGAGAGGATTATGTTTTACTACTCATTTTTGTTAAGGGTAAGATCCTCTCTATAAAAAGGAGGACATTACTATGTTTATGTTAACACTACCATTCCAAAATGCAAAGAAGCAACAACCTGTTATAAAAGCTTTACCTACAGAGGTAAAACTAATTGAACATGAAGGGATTAAATGGGTTGATATAATTAGACCTACTAATAAGGAATTTGAGATGCTTAAAGATGTTTATGGATTTCATGAACTTTTGATAGAGGATTGTATGACTGAGCATCAAAGATCAAAAATTGATTCCTATGAAGATTATAGCTTTATTGTACTGCACCTCCCAAAATATAGAAAAGACTGTGATAGGATTGACTCTGTAGAAGTAGATATTTTTATAAGTCATGATTACGTAGTTACACTTCATGAGGGGGAATTCAAACCTTTAGTGGATTTAGCACAAAATTGCCAATTAAACGAAGCATTAAGGAAAGAATATATGGAGAAGGGTTCAGCATTATTGCTATATGAGATAATCAAGATATTATTTGATTATTGCTTTCCTTTGCTAGATAAGATTGGAGCTAAGGTTAGTGAAATAAATAAGCAAGTATTTCTTACTCGTTCTAAGGAAATGCTTGAAAATATATCAAAGACTAAAATGCAGATAATTAACTATAGAAGTGTAATTAAACCATTAAGATCCGTTGTAATAACACTCGAAAAAGATATTGTAAAATATCTTCCTAAGGATATGGACATATATTTTGATGATATTACTGATAAAATAGAAAAAATATGGGATATGCTTGAAAATTATAAAGAAGTTATTGAGTCAGCTGACAGTACCTTTGCATCACTCACAAACCACACAATGAATGGTTTGATGCGTATATTTACTATTGTTCAAGTTGCAATCTTACCTATGACTCTTGTTAGTGGACTTTTTTCTATGAATGTACAAGGGATTCCAATGCATAATTATGTAATGGCATTTTGGGTAGTATTCGGAATGATATTTATTCCAACTATATGTATTGCTGTAGTATTGCTTATTAATAAAGATAGATGGTTTTAGATTAAAGCATCTCCTTGGTCGCTGTTGCAGCTACCCAGGAGATGCTTTAATAAAAATGCGAGCTTTATTGCATATTCCCATCATATATCTTGTAACTTCAAAGTTATCAGTTATCTTAAGATTTTGATCTAAACTCTTACATGCGAAATTATTAAATTTTTCCCAAATATCATTTAAATCTAATCTTAATTTACACTGTCCACTTGACAGGAAGCAGTTCGTTGATGGTATAATATTCCTAATTGTTAAAAAATAAATGAAAGAAATAAGTATGCATTTGTTGTAATAAATTATAGATTTTATTATTTTTCTTTTGTTAAAAATAACGATGAGAAAAAGTATATTATGATAAATCCTTCAGAAGGCGATATTGTAGAGTTAAAGAATCCAAAGTGAATTTGCTACTTTATTTTTTGTAAAAAAAATACTATAATTAATAATGATAATATATTAATTATAGCTACAAATAAAATATTAAAGACAAACCACTTCAACTATAAATTTATTTAAAGTTTGTCTATAAATTGAGGAGCTTATACATGAGAAGAAAAGATATACTTGAATTAAAAAGACGTTTTAAAAAAGAACAATGCACCTTCACTAAAGTGTGTGGCTGCTATGTTAATGGAGAAAAACATACTATTTTAAAATTTAAAGAAAGCTTTCTAAATTTAGATGAGGATGAATACTTTAAATATTTAGAAATTGCTAAAAAAATACTGTCTGGAACTATTGGGAATAATATTTTAGAACTTAACTTTTCAACTAATGAAGATTTTACAAATGAAAGACAAACTTCGCTTATGCAACTTAAAAACAGTCAATTAAAAGATGATGCTTTTCTTGATAATCTTTATGATTTGATTATAGATAATTATGATTACACCGGTAATTTTTTAATATTATTTTTTCATGATGCTTATGATGTTATTAGCAAAACCAAAGATAATATAAAGATAGATGAATCTGAAGAAGTATATGAATATGTGTTATGTGCAATATGTCCAGTTTCACTTTCGGAGCCTGGTCTTAGATACTTCGAAGAACAAAACGAAATAAAAGCACGTATTAGAGATTGGGTAGTCGAGTCCCCAACTAATGGTTTTGTGTTTCCTGCTTTTATTGATCGTAGTGCAGATGTTAACTCTATTATGTATTACACAAAAAATGCAAAAGATACACATACTGAATTAATGGAAAATGTTCTAGGGTGCCTCTCAAAACAAACGGCTACGGTTCAAAAGGAAACATTCCAATCAATTATTAAAGATTCTTTTAGCTTAGATGAAATTAAAGGTGATAAGATTTTTATGGATATACAAGAAAATCTAAGCACTATGATAGAAGAATACAATGAGCTAAATGATGATGCAGATAGTGAACCTATAAGCTTAACAAAGAAGGATATACAAAACCTTTTAATAGAAAGTGAAGTTCCAGGCGAAATTACTACTATGATTGAAAATGCCTATGTAGAGAACTTTGGTGATGATAACACTTTAGCTAAAAATTTAATTGACGCAAAGGCACTTAAGGCAAATGTGCAAAGAAAAAAGGAAGAACGCCTTTATAAAGAAGTTGAAATACTTAAGGCAAGACTTGATCAAGTTAGCCAAGATAATACTATAGATAATGAAATTCAACTGTCTACAGAAGTTAACGATGACAATGTGGCTTTAGAAGAAGCGGTAGCAACTGATGTAGAAGAAACTTTAGAAACTAATTTAGAGAAAGTTCCAGATCTATATTCAGAAGATAATAATGTTATCCCTGATTATGATGTTATACTACAAGTAAAACCCGAAAAAGTTTCTCAAATAAAATCTCAAATAATTAATGGCCAAAAATGCATAGTTATTCCAATTAATGACAATGAACAAACTACGGTTAATGGTATAGATAATTTGATTTAAGACAACTTTACATATTTGCCCAAAGACCCGGCCCTTTACAGAGGCCCTTGACAGATTTTATGGGTGAAACGAATTTGATATTAGCTGTTGCCATTAAAGAATCAAGGGAAGAAACTGGAGTGAAAAATATTCACCCTGTTATTTCCCTTATACTCTCATTGCAGTTTTAACTTATGTTAGATGGATACTAAATAAAGAATTTTTATTTATAATCTGAAGTCGTTCCACATAGTTCTAAACGGTTAAACATAGGATAAACAGAATTAAATTTAACATATATTATGAAGTTAATTGTTGTTATGTTCTTGTTATGCACTCAATGCTGTCAAGAGTTCATGCAGCGAGAAGTCCAGTTATAGAAATTGGAAACAAAGTGTACGAGTTCTGTTTGCTAACAAAACAACAGAGCTAATATTTACAAAGTAGAAGTTATATGGTATTATAAATCAGTATATTACGAGAGTATACAATTGTTGGAAAAATATATAAACCTATATACTTAATTAATGACCACGAAGGTTGATTTCTGCAGAGCAGTTATCAGTTTTTGTGGTTTTATTTTTTTGGAATTATTTAAGAATGGATTTAAAATTTGAATTTATGAATGTAATAGTTTTACTAAGATCAGGAGCTGCATTTAGAGACAGCAATAAAACTTTTAATTATATATCTAAAATTAAAAGTAAAAATATTAAGGAGAAATATATTATGAACAATAATAGTAAGCATTATTCACCATGGGATAAGGTAAAGTTTCCGTTGGTGTTTGCAGCAGTGGAAAAGTTATCTAAGGCAAGTGCACCTACAATTATAGCAATTGAAGGGCGGTGTGGAAGCGGGAAAAGTTCTTTGGCAACAATGCTTGCAGAAACGTTTGACTGTAATGTATTTCATATGGATGATTTTTTCCTTCCCTTTGAGATGAAAACGAAGGAACGACTGTCCCAATGCGGTGGGAATGTATATTATGAGCGCTTTAAAGCAGAAGTTATTAAACCTCTACAAAATAGGGAGGCAGTTACCTATAGACCATATTCATGTTTAAGTGGAACTTTGGGAGAAGCACGCCATGTAGGTTTTAAAAAGATTACTATTGTTGAGGGCAGTTATTGTCTACATCCTACAATTTCGAAATACTACGACTATAAAATATTTTTAGATCTTAATTCACAGGTGCAGCAGAAACGTATTCTAAGTCGCAACGGAGAAAAAATGTTTCGAAATTTCCGTGAAAAATGGATTCCTATGGAGGAATATTATTTCTTAAACCTTAATATTGAAGCTCAATGTAACATTGTAGTAGATACCTCTGCTTTGTGGATATAGAGAACTGTAACGTTGTTATATAGGTTAATAATTTAATTAAAAAAGGGGATTCTAACATGAAAATTAATCGTACACGAAAGCTTGCTTATACTGGGTTATGTATTGCTATTGGGTTGCTACTTCCTCAATTTGTAAAAATTATACCAGTATCTAATCCAGGGGCTATTTTTTTACCTATGCATATACCAGTGCTAATATGCGGGTTTCTCTGTGGATTCCCATACGGTGCTGTTTGTGGCATGATTTTACCCATACTAGCTTATGCTCTTACCGGAAGGCCAGCAATTTTTCCTACAGCTATATCTATGATGTTTGAACTGTATGCTTATGGGGCACTGTCTGCATTATTGTATCGGTATACCAAGGGTAAAATTTATCCAACCCTTATTGGAGCTATGTTGGGTGGCAGAATTGTCCTGGGTATAGTTAATACTATTTTCTTTAGATTTACCGATAAAACTTATGGTATGGTAGCATTTATTTCTGTTTCATTTGTTACTGCACTTCTAGGTATTATTATTCAAATTGCTCTCATACCTACCATTATTTATGCGTTAAAAAAATCTAGACTTATGTCATAATGGGAAGCTTTGAGATATATTAAGAAATTTACATAGATCTTTCTGCTAGTTTTGACAATGGACTTCTTTCCACATGTTCAAGGGTTACAGGACCCGTTATATCAAAAGGATTCATTTTTTCAATGGTATAGACTAATACATTAGATTTTTCATCAATAATAACCAAGGCATCTGATAAGGTTCTACCCCTCATATAAACAAAAGTTTTAGTTTAGTAATCATAAATTTATGATGCTTTAATAATTAGGGGAAAATTTATTGGCTTGTCTATTTTACGACAAACCAATTTATTGTTATTTTATCCATATTTAAAATTATTATTAAATACAATCTATGATATTGAGTTGCTAAGCAATATTTTACAATTCTCTTACTTAGTACGTTCAATTAAAAAATGATAATATTGTAGACATTACTTAGAATATAGCAATGAAGTTACAAACTCTGAGCTTTGTTAGAATCAATAACACCGTTCTTAATTTCTTCTAGATATTTCTCACCTTTAACTACATCGTATTTACCTTCCCATTTGGACATAACCACAGCAGCTAATGAGTTACCAACTACATTTACAACAGTTCTTGCCATATCAAGGATACGGTCAATTCCAGCGACAAATGCTACTCCTTCTAATGGAATACCTACAGATCCAAGAGTAGCTAATAACACAACTAAAGATGCTCCTGCTACACCTGCCATACCTTTTGAAGTAATTGCAAGGACTACCACTAAGTTAATTTGAGCAAATATTGACAAATGAACTCCATATAACTGAGCAATAAATAGTGCTGCAATAGATTGATATAATGTTGATCCATCTAAGTTAAATGAATAACCAGTTGGAATAACAAAGGATACAATAGATTTTGAACAACCAAAGCTCTCCATTTTGTTCATTACTCTAGGTAATACCGCTTCAGAACTTGCTGTAGTATATGCGAGAATAATTTCATCTTTTAGAACTTTAATTAATGAAAAAATGTTTATTCCAACCATTTTAGCTATTAATCCTAGTATTACTAAAACGAAGAATATCATACATCCATAAACAGTAAAAGTTAACTTACCAAGAGGAATTAGGGACTTAAGACCAAATTTTGAAACGGTCACACCCATTAAGCCAAATACTCCAATTGGTGCCACTTTCATAACTTGATTAGTTACCCAAAACATTGCCTCAGAAATCCCTTGACATAACCGAAGAACGGGTTTTGCTTTTTCCCCCACTGCAGAAATTCCTAATCCAAACATAACCGAGAAGAATATGATAGAAAGCATATTGCCTTCAGCCATAGCGCTAACAATGTTTGTAGGAACAATATTTACAATCATATCTACCATGCTGTGATTTGCAACGGATTTAGTAGTACTTACATAACTTGATATGTTAGTCTTTACAAGTGTTGCCATATCTATACCTGTTCCGGGATGGAATATATTGCCTGCCAATATTCCAACTAAGATGGCAACTGTAGTTACTACTTCAAAGTAAATTATAGTCTTTAAACCCAATCTACCAATTTGTTTACCATCTTCTCCACCTGCAATTCCAACAACAAGTGCACAAAATATAATTGGAACTATAATCATTTTAATTAGACGTATGAAAACATCGCCTAAAGGTTGTAAAAATGGTATAACTGCTGGGTTACCATAGAAAATGGCACCAACTATAACCCCCAGTGTAAGTCCGATAAGAATTTGTGTTCCTAGTCCAAGTTTGAATTTTTTCATCCTGTGTTCTCCTTTGAATTTTCCATTAATAAAATATTAATTGCTATTATGTTATTTAATAACAAAAAAAATGCTCTATTTGTTATTATAGAGTTAGGTATATTTTCATTTGCAATTTTAGTTTTATTGTAGTACTAGCTTATGAAAAATGCAAGTTTTATTTTTTATGAATTCATTTGTATAAAAAAACAATTAATTAAAATAAAATATATATAACCGCTTATTAGATTAGATTATATTGTATGGTTTTTATTTTGTTTAAATAAAACAAAAGTCGTGAAAAGATACTTTCCTTTCTGTCAGTTATTTTTTAAACTCTTTATAATTATTCCACAACCTCATCATTGGAGTTGATAATTTAAGTAAATCAACACTACTATTATGGTTACAGGCTTTATCAACTAAGCTATCTATGATCTTGTTATCTAAATTTTTAATTTGAAAATCCATTTGTTCATCCGTTAAACTCTCTAGAAATCTTCTAAAAACAAGAGAATGATTGTAATTTTCAAATAAAGGTTTGGCAAGCTTATCATAGGACTCTGACCCACAAATACCAAATGCCGAATACACCCCTGTTAAAATTGATGTATATTGTCCAAATCCGAGACCTGGAGAAATAGTACCAAAACAATTTCCAACGAAATATGTATTATCAATTTTAGCTTTATTACATATTCCCATTATATATCTTGTAACTTCAAAGTTATCAGTTATCTTAAGATTTTGGTCTAAACTCTTACATGCGAAATTATTAAATTTTTCCCAAATATCATTTAAATCTAATCTTATATTGTCAGGATAATCAGGATACGCAATAACTAAATTCGCTTCTTTTTCGGAAAAGGGTATCAACCAACCATATCCTTTGGGTAGTATTTCATAATTAAACCATACATGAGGATTACTTGTTACAAAGTTCCCTTGAACAGTTGCACCTTTAATAGTACAAGTAAGATTACAATTATAATTTCCCAAATGAGAGGCATAATCTCCATCTCCAGTGGCTAGAACTACATGCTCGAAATTTTTACATAACTCTGTATATTCGTAGGTTGAATTAAAATTAATCTTGGATTTAACTTGTTTCTCTAATTGACTTTCATATGAATCTTCATGTCTACCACGTACATTTGTGCATCCAATTTTTCCATTAATAGTACCAATCTCATTTTTAGAATGTATAAACAATTTATCAACATCAACTATTGGTTTTAGATTTATATTATAATTCTCTGATATGTAGGGTATACAATCTTTAGTCGGTCTATTAAGGATACTGAACATTCCTTCTGCATTAACAAATCTGTCTCCAACACTGCTTCTTTTTTCAAAAATAGTTGGGATAATTCCATTTTGCTCTAATGTTATGGCACAAGAAAGCCCAGATATTCCAGCTCCCATAATAGCAACTTCCATTTTAAACACCACCTTCTTTAACATATAGTGTGTAACTTAATAAAGATTCTATACATTATTTAAAAATGAAAAAGCCTGAAGAGGAACTAACACTTGAAGACAGAGCAAAACTTTCATATTACAATTTCGCAACTTCATGAAAAAGAGAAGTTTTCTATCTCTATTGTTATGTAAATTAGCAATAATTCGACGCTAAGTTTGTGGGAGCATAAAATGTATTTAAAATAAGGACATTTGTTCAGTTTTTTCATTATCACTTATAATCACAGAATAGTAAGCCATTGAATCAATCTTATGCAAATATCTTTCCATATCGAATTTTCTTTTTAATCCTTTATCATTCATAA
>ERZ1463033.36-NODE-36-length-21934-cov-9.086887_pt1 | contig 21934 bp, 20 predicted proteins | sample MGYA00564481_ERZ1463033 | MGnify/ENA primary metagenome ERZ1463033 (study PRJEB39244, sample SAMEA3635150) | Helicobacter pylori | study: EMG produced TPA metagenomics assembly of PRJEB11511 data set (Assembly of a 5300-year-old Helicobacter pylori...
CATCAGGTACAGATGCATTGGTAATGGCATCTGACATACTTGGTTTTAAAGAGGGAAAGGAAGTAATAACTTCACCATTTACTTTCTTAGCTTCAGCATCTTGCATAGCAAAAAATGGTGCAAAACCTGTATTTGTTGATATTGAAGAAGAAACTTTTGGTATAGATACCAGCAAAATCGAGGAAAAAATAACAAAAGATACTGTAGGAATTCTTCCAATTCATTTATTTTCACAAATGAGTGATATGGATAAAATTATGGATATAGCTAGTAGGCACAAGTTAAGAGTTCTTGAAGACTCAGCAGAATCTTTTGGTATGAGATGGAAAGGTAACGGAGCTGACTATAAACATGCAGGTACTATAGGAGATTTTGGTGTATTCTCATTTTTCCCAACAAAGACTTTAGGAGCATATGGTGATGCAGGGATGATAGTAACCAATGACGAAAACTTAGCAAACCTTGCTAAGATGTATAGAGTTCATGGAGCGTCTAGAAAATATCATTATGATTTTATTGGATATAATTCAAGACTTGATGCAATTCAAGCATCTATACTACAAGTTAAAATTAAATATATAAATGATGCAATTAAAAAAAGAGATCATATAGCAAAATTATATATGAAAAAGTTACAAGAATGTGAATTTATTAAAATACCTAAAATAATAGGTAATCAGAAATCAGTTTATTATGCATTTAATATATTAGCTGACAAGCGAGATGAGCTTTCGGAATATTTGAAAGCAAATGAAATAGGAACTAGTATTTATTATCCAATCCCACTTCATCTTCAAAAATGTTTTGCGTACCTCGGATACAAAAAAGGAGATTTCCCAATAGCTGAGAAAACATGTGAGAGCATCATTGCACTTCCTATATATCCAGAAATAACTGAGGAAGAAGTAGAATTTGTTTGTCAAACTATTAAGGAATTCTATAAAAAATAAATTATAGTGATGTTAAGGTTATGCATGTAAAATGTTATGATAATAGAACATTTGTTAACATAATCTAAGATGGAAAGTCATAAGGAGAACATTATGGATAACGAAATAAAAGAAATGCTAATAGAAATGCAAAAGGATATTAAGGATATTAGCTTAAGGCTAAAAAATGTTGAAAATAATCAAGCAAATGTGGCAAATGCTGAACATAAAAATTGGCATATGTTAGCAGATAAATTAGGACAATATGATTTAATATTACATAAAATTTATGGGAAAAAGGCTTCTGATAAATAGAAATAGTAAATCATAAAACAATAAATAAAATAGTAGGGAGGACACTAAGAGGTGTCTTCCCTACTATTTTTCTTACATTAGTAAAGCCTATGTATTGATATGGAATAATGCAGGAGATTTAAAATAACAAATAATTATAAATATAATGAACTTTTTAGCGCATTTCTTCGTTAAATGATTGTTAGGGGTGATTATTATTTGGATGAGGTAGAACTTATTAATAAAGCTAAGAATGGAAATAAGAGCGCATTAAATATCCTTTTAAAAGATAATCTTAATATTTTAAAAGGATATGTTATTAAAATGGTAGGAGACCCCTATTTAGCACAAGATATTATTCAGGATGCATTGCTCAAAGCTGTACTTAATATAAACAAGTTTGAGCCTAAGGCTAAATTTTCTACCTGGTTAATAAAAATAGCTACTAATGTTTACAGAGATTATTTAAGAAAAAACAAAAGATTTAAGTTATCAGATGAGATTTTAGTTGATAATGCCATGCAATTGGAGGACATTGTAATACAAAATTATGAGTATAAAGAGATAATGAAAATAATCTTAGAGTTGCCCTACGAGAAAAGAGTCGTATTTATTTTAAAACACTATTATGGTTATAAGTATGTAGAAATATCAGAAATTATAAATTGTCCCCTTGGGACAGTTCGGTCAAGACTTCATAATGCTGTCAAATATATAATAAAAGAAATTGAGAGAAAGGAGATAATATAAATGAAGGATTCGGGTGGTAATAAAAATTCTTTATCTGATAAGATTAAAAACTCTTTAATTAATGAATTGTACAATGAAGATCAGAAGAATGTAGATAAAGACATAAAGTATAGCGATGAAGCTTTAGAGTTTAAAAACAAGCTAAACTCTGCAGCTATAAAAATGAATGTTCTAAATGAAGATATATTTAATTTTAATATAGATACCTTAGGAATAATAGAGAAAGGAGAATCTATAAAAGAAAGCAGGAAGGCTAGTAAAGAATTCATTTTGTTTATATTATCATCTTTTATAATTGTTTCTTTATATGCAATAGCAATAATTAAAATCGATTATAGGATATTAATTATATCTCAAATTTTTATAGCAATCATTGCTCCTTGTATAATAATACCTATTTCAGTTACCAGAAGAAAAGAGAGTGAATTTTAGTGGGTATTTCAAAAATGAAATTAATTTTAGTACTAACGATAGCTATTCCTATTGTATTAATGGAAGGGGCTTGGGTATTTCGTGATGCAAGAAAACGTGGAGAGAAATACTATTGGTTTTGGGGAATTTTTGCATCTTTAAATACAAGTAATCTTTTTATTTATTTATTAATAACACGGGTAATATTAAAACATAATAAGGCAAAGCTATGAAATAAATGCTATAATCAAATGAATATGTATTTATTGGGGGCGGTATTTATGACAACTAGCATGTTAAAATTTATTGCATGTATATTAATGCTAATTGATCATATAGGGGCAGTGATTTTCCCAAGGGTTATAATCCTTAGAATGGTAGGTAGATTATCGTTTCCTATATTTGCTTATTTGATTGCTGTAGGGTATTCTAAAACAAACTCTTTTTATAGGTATTTATATAGGCTTTTGATATTTGCAGTAGCATCTCAAGTACCATTTTCATTAGTTTTTAGTGAACAAATTAAAATTCATAGTTTCTTTGACTTTTTAAGCTTCCTTATGGGTAGTCCGAATCTGCATTTAAATATCTTCTTTACTTTAGCAATTGGGCTAATTACAATCCGTATATGGGACAAAGGGGAGTCAAAGTCTTTTAAAATAATGAGTGTTTTAGCATTAGGCATAATAGCTGAAACTTTTAATACAGATTATGGATTTTATGGAGTTGCTATTATATTATCTTTTTATATTTTTAGAGATAGTAAAGTTAAAATACTTATATCGCAAGTTATTATATACTTAGTATTTAATGCATCAGAAATTTTGTTATATGTGTTTGAAACTCAAGGTAAATCAATGAATCCTAGTTGGTTTATTCAAATATTATCAATTTTATCATTGATTTTTATATTTAAATACAATGGTAAGAAAGGTAAAGATTTAAAATATGCTTTTTATGTATTTTATCCAATGCATTTATTAATATTAGGTATAATAAAATAATGCTTGATCTTAATAAAAGCCTATAATACTGATCAATTGTTTAAATATAAATACTACAATTTAGTTTAATAAATTGTAGTATTTATAATCATTTTAAAAAATACATTATAGTACTAAAAAAATTAATTATATCACCATATGTGATAATTAATTTTTAATAGGCAATTCATCTAAGCTTTTTAATACGTAACCTTGCTTCTCCCACTGCGTTATAACATCATCTAATATTTCAGCATTGGTTTTTGATACTGCATGTAGTAACATAATTCCGCCATTGTGGGTTCTTTGCATTATACGTTTTTTTGCATCTTCATGTGATGGTTGTTTGTTTGCAAGCCAATCCATATAAGCAAAGCTCCAAAATATAGTTTTATATCCATAGTTTTTAGTATATAGGAGGGATAATTCACTATATTTACCCATAGGAGGCCTAAAATACTTGGACATTTTTTTGTGAGTAATATTTTCAAAAGCGTCTTCTACATCGGATAATTCTTTATCAAATTTTTCTTCATCTTTTATAGAGGCCATTGAGAGATGATGATTACTATGATTACATACTAAGTGTCCTTCGGTTACCATTCGTTTAATTAAGTCTGGACTAGAAGTAATATATGGCTTTACTACAAAAAATGCTGCTTTTACATTATGTTTTTTCAAAACATCTAGTATTGGAGCAGTATATCCGGCTTCATAACCTTCATCAAATGTTAGATATAATACTTTTTTTGATGTATCTCCTAAATGAAAACAATCATATTTAGATATAAGTTGACTAGTTTCTTTAGGACCATCTGGTGGAGTATTATCGTTTTTAGGCTGAAAATACCAACTATGTTCTTTAGTACTTACTCCATTATGGTTTTCAGTATTATTAAAGACATTTTTAAATAGATTTACTATACAATGTGTTTTTGTATCAACAAATTTATTATATCCAATGGATTCGGTTTTTGCATTTTCACTTGAAAATTTTTCAAACCCTTTACTATAACAAACGCCTGTAAAACTATTAGCTACAATAGTTGAAGAAATAATAAGACTCATCATTTTTACATTCATATAAATCACCTCTAATTTATTATATTTAGATAAGTTAATTATTTAATATATTACTTATTATGCTCAGTAAATACGTGAAGATATTCATAAATCCAATGTTGTTATATTGGTAATTTTTCAAATTTTTTGACTGGTTTATTTGAATTTATACTTTATATATAAAGAAGTAAAATTGCAAAATTTTATAAATGAATCAAGAAATTTTACTTTAAGGGGGATATTATTGTATAATATCATTATATCGACAGTGGAGGTGATTAAATGGAACTAGATTTAAAACAACATAGAATGATTCATAGCAAACCCTCAAGATATAGTTTAATTAGAGGTGCTAAAGGAACTGGCAAAACTACTGCAGCCATTTATAGAAGCCTCTATTTAAAAAATAACTATTGTTTATACGATGATGATAAAGTATTAATACTTACATCTAATGAAGAGGATATAAATTCTATTAAAAATACGTACATAGTAGCACAGGAAAAAACTAGATTCGAGTATTTAAGTATATTTTCTAATGAAAAAATAAAACCCCAAGTGCTTACATTAGAAAGTATTATGTACAAATATTTTTTGAAATACGAAGATAGATATAAGTTAAAAAAAGAGATAATTATAGAGAATGATAAGAAAAATATTATGAAAGATTGTATATTGAAAGTTAAGGATAATTATCCAAGATTAAGAATACTACGGATCGATTATACTCAGTTTTTCATAGATGAGATAAAATGGATTAAAAGTTGTAATTACTTGGAAGCTAATTTGTATCTACAAGTAAATAGGACTGGAAGGAAATGTGAAAAAGGACAAGGTCCACAAAGAATCAATAAAAATTCTATTGCTAGAAAAGCGATATATGAACTTATGATTATGTATAATGAAAAGCTTAATATTAAAAACTTCGTTGATGACGAAGATGTTAATATATATGCACTGAAAATGTTAGAGTCTGTTTCAATGGGCAAATATACTCATATTATAATTGACAAAAGTGATAATTTAACTAAGGTGCAATTGGAATTTATTAATGCTCTTTATAAACAAAAATCTTATTCTACTATGACATTTCTTATTGATATAGATGGAGAATATAATGCTAATTCATGGATGGTAAAAGGCAAAAGAGTTAATATTAGGCCTCTAGGAGAAAAAGTAAAATCATATATATTTAAAAATAATTATGAATCTCAAGAAAAACCTATGGAAACCAATGAGGATATAATAGTTAACAATTTGAATGTTGATGATCTAGAGAATTTTCAATATTGTGATATAAGACATGGCAGAGCATATGACTTTATGAGGGATTACAGTAGAATATCTGATATTATAGTAAATGATGAAAAAGGTGACTATGAATACATAAATGAGGAATTAGTGGAACTCCCTGTATACAGTGATATAGCAGCAGGGGAACCTATACAGATTAATTCCGAAATAGAAGGCAATTTCTACATCCCGAAGTATTGGTTAAAGGGAATTAAGAATCCTTTTATTTTAAAAGTTAAAGGTGATAGTATGATTGGAGCTAACATAGATGATGGGGATTATGTGGTTATAAGGCATGAACAAGCAGCAAACAATAAAGATATTGTGGCAGTAGATATAGGTGGAAATGCTACTCTAAAGAGACTTTCCATAGGTCGTGATAGAATATTACTAATGCCTGAAAATGAAAAATATAAACCTATTATTATTGATAGTGAAGATACATATATTATAGGTACAGCCATAGGAATTATAAAACATAAAAATTAATTTCTTTGAAAGGGAGTTTTTATAAGTGAAGATATTTTTTGTTTCAGATATACATGGCTCTTTGTTTTATTTAAACAAACCTAATAAAAATAATACCCCAGGATATCCTAGGGTATTATTTTTTATAGATTTGTTAAAAACATTTTATTTTCTAAGGAAAAAGCTAAATTTATCTTTATCTGTAGTATCAATAGATAAATTCCTTTTATGAAGTATATTACCAAACTCTTCGACTTGTCCATCACATATGTTAGCATAATCAGTCTTGCCTTCTTTTACCCAACCCATAAATATGTAAGCATGAGAAGGTGTACCGACTTTGTCTGGCATATCTGTAGTGAAACATATATCACCCTTTTTCAACTGCGATACGTCGCGGTTCTTTTTCCAATCCATAGATATTAAGGATGCCATCAATTGTTTAACAGTTGTTGTTCCTGTGGGAATAGCGTAGGTATTAGATCTTAAGATTTCAGATAAGAGGTATACGTTGATTCCCTTTTTGCTTCCGTGATTTAAAGTAATTGCTTTTTTTAAAAGCGAGGTTCTGTTAGCTTCGACATTTAAATATTCATAAACATTATTAGGGGCAATAATAGGTTTAGTGGCGTCAGCAGCAGCAGTAGTATCAGAACTTTTTGTAACTGGTTTATTTACAACTACATCTGTTTTAGGTTTCATAAATGAAGTGTTCATTAAAATAGAAAATATAATTATAGACACTATAACTATTCCTAGCCCTATAACTACTACGTTATTTTTAAACTCATTTTTGTCTGCAATATCATGCATTTCTTTCATGTATCTTTTACTTTCCGTATCATCTTTCAACTTGTTTGATGCACTATACCCAGTTTTAGAGTTATAATTTTCGGATTTATCATCATTCGAATACAATTTATTTATACTTTCACTATTATCCTTATTTTCTTCATTTTTTACGTCATCTTTATTCATATTTTTCTGCTCAGAAATATAGGTAGAAATCTTAGTGTTAACCTATATTTTTGCAGCACCTCCCTTTGTATTATATTAATTATATTAAAGCCTTAACTATAAATATTATTCATTTTAACTGATCTAATATATCATATTATTTATACCACCCACTTTTAACAGTATAAGTATAACATATGGCGAGGTATTTGGGTGCTATTTGTAAAAGTTCAAAATAATTTAATAATTTATGTAATATATTACATTTTGTTATCCATTTATGTAATATTAGTGTGGTTTAATTTTTTTATATGCATTTTGAAAGATGTATTTGTAGTATAATATACTTAATATTTAATAAGCGAGGGATTGATTATGCCTATAAAAATAATAACAGATAGCACTTCATATATAAATGCTGACCTAAAAGAAAAATATGATATTTCTATAGTATCGTTAAGTGTTATTTTTAAAGACGAGGAATTTAAAGAGATAAATATTGAAAATGAAACTTTTTATGAAAAACTAGGTAAAAACTTAAGTATTCCAACTTCATCGCAACCACCACTTGCTGAAATGTATACTATTCTAGAAAACCAAGTAATTGATAATAATGAAGTGGTTTGTATTTTTATGTCGTCGGATATGAGTGGAACTTATTCAAATGCATGCCTTGCAAAGAGCATGATTATTGAAAAGTACCCAAATGCAGTGATAGAAATTATAGATTCGAGATCCAACTCAATGCAACTTGGCTTTGCAGTATTGACAGCAGCAAGGGCAGTCTATGAGGGAAAGCCAATTGATGAAGTAATTAATATAACGCAAGATAACATCAAAAGAAGTAAATTCATGTTTATCCCTGACACTTTAGAATATTTAAAAAAAGGAGGTAGAATAGGAGGTGCAAGTGCATTACTTGGCACTATCTTTCAAATAAAGCCTATTCTTACTGTAATAAATGGGAAAACAGAACTATTTGATAAAGTAAGGACTAAAAAACGTGCTATTCAAACTATGGTTGATAAATTTATTGAAGATATAACAAAACATGGACTAGGAGAGGTAATCATCCATCATATAAATGATGTTGAGGGAGCAATTGAATTTGCAAAAATAGTTGAAAAATGTATAGGAAAAAAAGTGGACATAGCTCCTATCGGACCAGTAATCGGAACTCACGTTGGACCTGGTGCGTTGGGTATTGTATACTATACTGAATCTAATTTATAAAATTAATTACCTTAAATTAAAAATACATTGTAATTATAACATCTAAACATGCATAAAATAGAGAAGAGTTACTGAAAACTCTTAGTATAATTATACATAGAAAAACCTAAATAGCGGTTTTTCTATTTCATGTTTTTATTTTAAAAAAAACGTGTTAAATCCTTATTTATTCTATGGTCAAGGTGCATTGAAGTGGTCTGTAAATAATAATAAATATATCTATGCATTGTTGATATTGAATAAAGTTGCAATTAAATTTTATAATTATACATTGACAAATCGTAAAATTTACATTAAAATAAGAAGAAATTACAAATCAAACAAAGGTACACTTTTAAATTAGCCCTGTGAGGCTAGGAAGGAGTATAGATAATTATGGCATGTGTTATTTATTCTGTCAATTTTAAATTTAATATTATTAAATATAATGCAGCTGCTACTTTGTGCAATAAAACTGTAAGTATATTTTTTATTTCATTAATAAATGCGGTTACCATATTAAGAAAGATAACAGAGTGATTATTTTAATAGTTGCTTTGTTATCTTTATTAGTATACTTGGAAGAATATGTACTTTTATGCAATTTAAGGAGGATTTAATATGAAAGGTAAATTGATTTTAGAAAACGGAATAATCTTTGAAGGTAATTTATTTGGATATTTAGAGGAAAGTGTTGGAGAAGTAGTTTTTAATACAGGTATGACTGGATATGAAGAAATTTTAACGGATCCATCTTATTATGGCCAAATAGTAACTATGACTTATCCACTTATCGGGAATTACGGAATTAATTTAGAAGATGTAGAATCAAAATCCCCTAAGGTGAAAGGTTTCATTGTCAGAGAAAAATGCGATTATCCTAGTAACTGGAGATGCGAAATGGATCTTGAAGGATATTTTAAACAAAATAAAATAATAGGACTTGAAGGTATTGACACAAGAGCATTAACAAAAATACTTAGAGAAAATGGAACTATGAAAGGAATCATAGCAACTACAGAGCTTACAAAAGATGAAATAGATCAAAAACTTATGAATTTTAGTAATAGTAATGCAGTAATGAAGGTTACAACAAAGAAGTGTTATACAATTGAGGGTAGTGGTCAACATGTAGCTATTGTAGATTTTGGAATAAAAGAGAACATACTTAGGTCGTTTAAAAAAAGAAATTGTAAACTAACAATTTTCCCGGCAGATACTATGGCGGAGCAAATATTAAACGTTAACCCGGATTTAGTGTTTTTATCAAATGGACCTGGCGACCCAAAAGATTTACAAAATGTTATTAAAATGATAAAAGAAATTATAGGTAAAAAGCCCATAGTAGGAATATGTCTAGGACATCAACTTCTAGCATTAGCCCTTGGTGGGGAAACGGGGAAACTTAAATTTGGTCATAGAGGATGCAATCATCCAGTTAAAGACATAGAAGAGAATAAGGTTTATATTACATCACAGAACCATGGTTATTATGTAAGCAAACTTCCCGAAAATATGAAAGTTACACATGTTAGTGTAAATGATGGAACAATAGAGGGAATGAGACATAAAAGTCTTCCAATATTTAGCGTTCAGTTTCATCCAGAAGCCTGCCCTGGACCAAGGGATATAGATGTAATTTTCGATAAATTTCTTACATTTATATAGAATAATTTAAACAGCCATTTTTATAAGATAAAATACATAAAAAAAAGAGAATAACAGATTATACGGGAGGAATTCATATGCCATTAGATAAGAATATTAAAAAAGTATTAGTAGTTGGATCAGGTCCAATAATAATAGGTCAAGCTGCGGAGTTCGATTATTCTGGAACACAGGCTTGTCAAGCATTAGAAGAGGAAGGCGTAGAAGTTGTACTTGTAAACAGCAATCCAGCAACAATAATGACAGATAAAGAAATTGCGGGTATTGTTTATATAGAGCCTTTAACTATAGAATTTTTAGAAAAGGTTATTGCAAAGGAAAGACCGGATAGTTTACTTGCTGGTATGGGAGGTCAAACAGGGTTAAATTTAGCTGTAGAATTAGCAGATAAAGGGATTTTGGATAAATATAATGTAAAAGTAATTGGAACCTCTATAGAAGCAATAAAAAAAGGTGAAGATAGAGAACTTTTTAGAGATTTGATGCAAGAAATTAATCAGCCGGTTGTAGAAAGTGAAATTGCTACTGATGTAGCCTCTGGAGTAAAGTTTGCAAGTGAAATAGGTTATCCTGTAATTGTAAGACCCGCATATACTATGGGCGGTAGTGGAGGTGGAATTGCTGAAACTGAGGAGGAACTAATTGAAATTCTAGAGTTAGGATTACAATTAAGTTCTATAGGGCAAGTCCTTTTAGAAAAGAGCATTAAAGGCTGGAAAGAAATAGAGTATGAAGTTATGAGGGATAGCTTAGGTAATTGCATTACCATATGTAATATGGAAAATATAGATCCTGTTGGAATACATACCGGAGATAGTATTGTTGTAGCACCAAGTCAAACACTTTCTGATAAAGAGTACCAAATGCTTAGAAGTGCATCTATAGATATCATAAATAGTGTAGGTATTGAAGGTGGTTGTAATGTTCAACTTGCACTTGATCCAAAAAGCTTTGAGTATGCGGTAATAGAAATTAATCCAAGGGTAAGTAGATCTTCAGCACTAGCTTCAAAGGCTACAGGATATCCTATTGCAAAAGTAGCAACCAAAATAGCATTAGGATATGCACTAGATGAAATTAAAAATGCGGTAACACAAAAAACTTACGCATGTTTTGAACCATCACTCGATTATGTAGTTGTTAAAATTCCTAGGTGGCCTTTTGATAAATTTGATGAGGCAAATAGGGTGCTTGGTACAAAGATGATGGCAACTGGCGAAATAATGGCAATCGGGAGTAACTTTGAAGCCGCACTATTAAAGGGGATTAGGTCTCTAGAAATCGGACAATATTCAATGCAATATGATTCATTAGAAGAGAAAAGCTTAAAAGAATTAAAGAAAAGAGTAATGGCTGCTGATGATGAACGAATATTCTATTTAGCTGAGATGTTACGTCGTGATTATAGAGCCGAAAAGATTTCGGAAATTACAGGGATAGATAATTTCTTTGTAAATAAAATCAAATGGATAGTAGATGAAGAAGAAAAGATAAAAAAATCTACATTAAAGGATATGAATAGAGAATGGTTATACCTACTAAAGAAAAAAGGATTTTCTGATAAAGGAATAGCAGATTTATTAGGCACATGTCCAAATGAAATTTATGAACTTAGAAACACATTGGATATTAAACCTGTATATAAGATGGTAGATACATGTGGCGGAGAATTTGAAGCATTATCACCATATTATTTCTCAACTTATGATGAATATGATGAGGTTGAAGTAAGTAATAGGAAAAAGGTTATGGTAATAGGATCCGGGCCTATAAGGATAGGTCAGGGCATTGAGTTTGATTATGCATCTGTTCATAGTGTAATTGCCCTTAAAAAACTAGGGATTGAAACGATTATAGTGAATAATAACCCGGAAACTGTAAGCACGGATTTTAATATTTCAGATAAATTATATTTTGAACCACTAACAGAGGAAGAAGTATTTAATATTGTTGAAAAAGAAAAACCAGATGGAGTTATACTTCAATTTGGAGGTCAAACAGCTATTAAACTTGCTCAGTTCTTAAGTGAAAAAAAGATACCTATATACGGAACTAAACCTGATCAAATAGATGCAGCAGAGGATAGAGAAAAATTTGATGCATTACTAGAAAAATTAAATATAAACAGACCCAAAGGAAAGGCAGTTTGGAATATAAAAGATGGATTATGTGAGGCTGAAAATATAGGATATCCGGTTTTAGTTAGGCCGTCTTATGTATTAGGTGGACAAGGAATGGAAATAACTTATGAGGAAAAAGAACTAAGACATTATTTAAAAAATGCATTTGAAAAGGATAAGAAAAATCCTGTTCTTATTGATAGGTATTTATTAGGTAGAGAAATAGAAGTTGATGCTATCTGTGATGGTGAAGAAATATTAATTCCAGGAATTATGGAACATCTAGAGAGAGCAGGGGTTCATTCTGGAGATAGTATTACAATATATCCAAGCCAAAATATATCAGATGATATAAAAGATAAAATATTAGAATATACAAAAAAAATAGCAATAGGCCTTGAAGTTATAGGTATGGTTAATATTCAATTTATAGAATTCAAAGATGAACTTTATATAATAGAGGTTAATCCAAGGGCTAGCCGTACAGTTCCATATATAAGTAAGGTTAGTAAGGTTCCAATAGTAGATCTTGCTACAAGAGTAATGCTAGGAGAAAAATTAAAGGATTTTGGATATGGATTCGGAATTTACAAGGAGCCTAAATTAGTGTCGGTTAAGGTACCTGTATTTTCGACTCAAAAACTTCCCGAGGTTGAGGTATGCCTTGGACCGGAAATGAGATCAACTGGAGAGGTTTTAGGAATAGGAAGAACTTTTGATGAGGCTTTATATAAAGGTTTTATTGCTTCTGGAATGAATGTAAAAAAAGAAAACGGTGTTATACTCGCAACAATAAACCCACTAGATTATAATGAATTCTTGTATATAGCTAAGGGATTTAGTGAACTTAATTATAAATTTATAGCGACGAAGGGTACAGCTAAGCTATTAAGAGATAATGGAATTGATACCATAGAGGTTAAAAAGATTTCAGATGGAACGCCTAATATAATTGATGTAATTAAAGGCAGGCATGTTGATTTAGTTATAAATACCCCTACAAAAGGAAATGATTCAAAAACAGATGGATTTAGAATTAGAAGAACAGCAATTGAAAGTTCTTTAGGTATATTAACATCTCTGGACACTGCAAAAGCATTAGTAGAGATTATGAAGAAAAACATTAGAAGTGAAGATTTAGAAGTATTCAATATGGCTGATTAACTGTTTTATAAAAAAATAAAAATGCCATTGGCTTATTATAAAGCTAATGGCATTTTTATTTTTTTGTCAAAATCATTAAATGGGCTAGTTTGAAAAAGTTTTCATGATATACCATGCATAATTATCACATATAATGAATAAATATTAGTAAAATACATTGCATTATTATTAAAAGTAATATATAATAAATAAAAGAAAGCTAGTTAAACCAATAACACTAGTCGGATGTCAGTAATCAAAGAAAATATAAATAGAATATTCAATATACAATTAAATGTATAAATATTCACAACGTTATTATATTATAAATGGGGGAATGCTAAATTGAAAAAATTCATGTCAATAATATTAATAGTTACTATGGCGAGTGTATTACTTGTCGGTTGTGGGCAGAAACAAGCAAAGGTTAATTCGTTAGAAGCAGTTAAGTCATCAGGTAAACTTACAGTAGGACTAGATGATTCTTATCCTCCAATGGAATTTAGAGATTCTAAAAATAAGTTAGTTGGTTTTGATGTAGATTTAGGAGATGCAGTAGGAAAGAAGTTAGGAGTAAAGACAGAATATATTACTAATGATTTTAATGGAATGGTTTTAGCTCTTGGATCATCAAAATTTAATGTTATAATTTCAGCTATGAGTATTACAGATGCTAGAAAAAAGAGCATAAATTTCTCAGACTCTTATGTGATGGGTGGTCAAGTTGCTATTATAAAACAAGGAAATACGAAAATAACAAAAATAGCTGATTTAAAAGGCAAAATAGTATCTTGTCAGTTAGGTTCTACAGGAGATACTGCAGCAACAGCTATGAAGGGACTTAAGGAAGTCAAAAGGTATGACAAAATTACGGATGCATACCAGGACTTATCAATTGGAAGAGTAGATGCAGTAGTTATGGATGCTCAAGTTGGCCAATATTATGTAGCCAAGAAGCCAGGCCAATTTAAAGTTCTAAATGAACAAATTAGTAAAGAACCTATTGGAATTGGATTTAAAAAACAAGATAAGGAATTACAAGCAGCTGTGCAAAAAGCACTTAATGAACTAAAAGCCGATGGGACCCTTTCTAAAATTTCTCAAAAATGGTTCGGATTTGACGCATATAAGAAATAGTCATAAGAATAGCAATTAATAATTGTTGTTTTGTTTAGGGAAATATTGGGAGGTCAAGAATGGATATAAGTATTTTAAAAGAAATGTTTCCTGTGTTATTACAAGGAAGTTTGCTTACAATAGAACTAACTATAATATCAGTAGTAATCGGAACTTTAATAGGGATAATTACAGCATTAATGAAACTATCTAAAAATAAATTGCTGGCTTGTGTAGCAGGGTTTTATACCTGGATATTCAGGGGAACACCTATGCTTCTTCAATTATTTGCTTTTTATTATGTATTACCATTTGTAGGTGTTCAGCTTTCACCCTTTCAAACGGCAATAATAGGACTTAGTTTAAATTCAGGTGCATATATGGCAGAAATAATAAGAGGCGGAATACTATCGGTAGATAAGGGGCAATTTGAAGCTTGCAGATCATTAGGATTTACCTATATAGATACTATGAAAAGAGTGGTATTACCACAAACTTTCAAGATAATTATTCCATCAGTTGGTAATGAGTTTATAACAATGCTTAAAGATACGTCATTAGTGTCAACAATTACTATGGCGGAGGTTATGAGAAAAGCACAGATTTTATCTTCATCAACATTTAGACCAATGGAGGCTTTCTTTATAGCAGGATGTTTGTATCTTTTAATGACAACAATTTTTACTACAGTATTTTCACATTACGAAAAAAAACTGTCAGTATATTAGCAGAGGTGATATAGGATGTATATGATTGAGACTAAAAACTTAACTAAAAAATTTGGTAAACTAACAGTCTTTGAAGGTTTAAATGTAACTGTTGAAAAAGGAGAAGTGTTAGTTATAATAGGTCCTTCTGGTTCAGGGAAAAGCACATTTTTAAGGTGTTTAAATCATCTTGAAGTACCCAATGGTGGCGAGGTTTTTATTGAGGGAGAAAAGTTAGATGTTAAAAATAAAAAGCATATGAGAAATACAATTGAAAAAGTAGGTATGGTATTTCAAAACTTTAACTTGTTTCATCATATGACTGTAATTCAAAATGTAATCGAAGCTCCAATTACAGTTAAACATGAAGAGAGAGAAGAAGTGCTAAAAAGAGCAAAAATAATTATTGAAAAGGTTGGACTTAAAGAAAAGGTAGATGAATACCCGTCCAAGTTATCTGGAGGTCAAAAACAAAGAGTAGCTATAGCAAGGTCACTCGCTATGAGACCTGACATAATGTTATTCGATGAACCAACATCTTCATTAGACCCAGAACTAGTAGGAGAGGTTCTTGGAGTAATGAAAGATCTTGCAAAAGAAGGCATGACAATGGTTGTTGTAACCCATGAAATGGGGTTTGCAAAAGATGTAGCAGACAAAGTTATTTTCATGGACGGAGGAAAAATAGTAGAAGAGGGAACGCCAGAAGAATTGTTTATGGCTCCTAAAGAGCGGCGAACTAGAGAGTTTTTAAATAAAGTACTTTAGGGTAACGCTTATTATTCACATATATTTAATTACAAGTTAGTAAACATGATTATTAATCAAAATAATTGATAGGTTGGTATTAGTATAAAATAAACAAAATCGAAAGGGGAAATTAAAATGAAAGAAAAAGTAGTTTTAGCATATTCAGGAGGATTAGATACTTCTATAATAATAGCTTGGCTTAAGGAAAACTATGATATGGATGTTATAGCAGCATGTATTAATGTTGGACAAGAAGATGATATGAAAGCAATTGAGAAAAAGGCTATGAGTTCAGGAGCTGTGAAAATATATATTGAGAACTTAACAGCACAGTTCATCAAAGAGTACGTATTTAAAGGTGTTAAAGCAAATGCTACGTATGAAGGAAAATATTTATTGGGGACAGCTTATGCAAGACCATTAATAGCTAAAAAGCTTGTAGAAATTGCACATAAAGAAGGGGCCAAATATATATGTCACGGATGTACTGGTAAGGGAAATGATCAAGTTAGATTTGAAGTTGCAATAGCAGCTATAGATCCATCTATTAAGATTATTGCTCCTTGGAGAATTTGGGATATAAAGTCAAGAGAAGATGCTATAGATTATGCTAATGCTAGAGGTATAGAAATAAATGTTAGTAAGGAAAAAATATATTCAGTTGATCAAAACTTATGGCATGCAAGTCACGAAGGCGGAGATATTGAAGATTTTAAAAATGATCACAAAAGAGAAATGTACCTTATGGTTACACCCCCAGAACAAGCTCCAGATGAACCTACTCTTGTAGATATATATTTTGAAAAGGGAATTGCTACAAAAGTTAACGGAGTTGAGCTTGAACCAATAGATATCGTTAAGATATTAAATAAAATTGGTGGAGAAAATGGAATAGGTATTGTAGATTTAGTAGAGAATAGACTTGTTGGAATGAAATCAAGAGGAATATATGAAACACCAGGTGGTACTGTTCTTTATGCAGCTCATAAAGAGCTAGAGGAAATAACTATAGATAAAGATACTCTTCACTATAAATACCAAGTATCACAAAAATACGGAGAACTTGTTTATGATGGACTTTGGTTTACTACAATGAGAGAAGCTCTTGATGCATTTGTAGATAAAACTCAAGAAACTGTAACAGGATCTGTTACATTGAAACTTTATAAAGGAAATATTATGGTAGCAAGTAAAGAATCACCTAATGCACTATACGATGCAAGTATCTCTTCATTTGGAGCTAGCGTATTATATGATCATAAAGATGCAGAAGGATTTATTAACTTGTTCGCATTACCAAGTAAAATAAAAGCGTATAAACATTTAAATAATTTTAAATAAAAATTATAAAATATACAAAAGGTAAAGTGGGTGACAATATGAAACTTTGGGGCGGAAGATTTTTGAGTAAAGAAAGTAAGCTTATGGAGGACTTTAATAGTTCTCTTAGCTTTGATAAAAAATTATATTATGAAGATATTATGGGAAGTATTGCTCATGTTAAAATGCTTGCAAAATGCAACATTCTAACAAATGAGGAAAGTAAAAATATAGTTGACGGTTTAAATTCTATAATGTCTGACATCAAAGAAGGTAAATTAAAAATCGAAGGCGATTATGAGGATATTCATAGCTTTATGGAAATAAACCTTATTAAAACTGTAGGTGAAGTAGGCAAAAAACTCCATACAGCAAGAAGCAGAAATGACCAAGTTGCAGTAGATATGAGATTATATTCAAAATATAAGGCCTTGGATGTTATTGATAATTTAGATATAATTTTAGAAACAATTAAAATATTAGGGAATGAAAATGCTGTTATAATGCCAGGTTATACACATATGCAAAGAGCTCAGGTAGTAACATTTAAGCAACATATAATGGCATATTACAGTATGCTTAGTCGAGATAAAAAAAGGCTTACTAGTGCTATTGAAATTATGGATGAAAATCCTCTTGGATGTTGTGCTCTTGCTGGAACAACGTATAATACTGACAGAAAATTTACAACAAAAGAGTTAGAGTTTAGAAAGCCTGTAGATAATTTTATGGATGGAGTAAGTGATAGAGATTATTTATTAGAACTTCTATCTGCATTCTCTATAATAATGATGCATTTTAGTAGACTTAGTGAGGAATTAATTTTATGGAGTACTAAAGAATTTAATTTCATTGAAATTAGTGATGAGTTCTCCACAGGTAGTAGTATAATGCCTCAAAAAAGAAACCCAGATGCAGCAGAATTAATAAGAGGAAAAACTGGAAGAGTGTACGGAGATTTAATGAGTCTTCTTACAACTATGAAGGGAATCCCACTTGCCTATAATAAAGATATGCAAGAAGATAAAGAACCTTTCTTTGATGCTGTTGATACAGTATTAAAATGCATAAAAATTATGAATGAAATGTTAGGGACTTTAAAAATTAAAAAAGATAATATGCATAATGCCGTTAAAAGAGGTTTTTTAAATGCTACGGAAGCTGCAGATTATCTTGTTAATAAGGGAATGGCATTTAGAGATGCTCACTCCGTTATAGGAAATATTGTTATTACATGTGAGAAAAAGAATAAGGCAATTGAAGAAATAAATTTAGATGAACTTAAAAGTTTTAGTGATTTATTTGAGGAAGATGTATATGAATTTATAGATTATGAAAACACTTTAAGTAGAGGTATAAAAAAAGAAATGTAACCTTGATTTATACATGTACCAATATGGATTTTGAAAAAACGTACCAAGTGAATTTTTGCTTGTTACGTTTTTTTTATTATATTTTTAAAAGTAAATGGTTTTGTTACAAGTTAAATTCTAAAAATCTTGAAGTAAAAATTTAACAAATATCATTTGATGTAAAACTGTCACAAATACGTTTAAAAGTTTTATTATTAAGAGAATTAACTCTCATAATTCTATGCTTTTTAAAGTCGCTTTCGAAGGTTTGGAGAAAACTCCTAGCACAAGCTTCACCAGAATTATATAAATCAATTATTTTTTTACTTTCTATATTGAAATCTGTAGTTTTTATATCAAGAGTATCGATTTTTACTGTTCGTAAAAAATCCATCTCGCTTATATGAATATCATCCTGGGCTTCTAGCATAGTCTCAATTATTGAGCTAGTGAAGTTTAAAATATTTGTAATTTTATGTTCTCGTATTTCTTTATTCCCTCCAAGTTTAAAACCAATGGTTGGCCACTCTGGTATACCATTTACATCAAAAAGCCAAACTGGGTAATTACTTAAAACACCACCATCAACAATTAGAGATTTTCTATTAGAATTTTTTTTAAATAACTTTACAGGCTGAAAAAAATATGGAATAGATATGCTCATTCTAATTGCCAAACTTACCTCAAACTCATCAGGATTTATGCCATATTCAGCAATATCTTCAGGTAATATTATCATCTTTCCGCGGCTTATGTCCGTTGCTATAATGTGCAGTTTATATTTTCTTTTATACTTTTTATTATTTAAAAGAATACCTTGCTCATCCGGAATTATCAAATCTCCAAAAGTTACTTTTTTTTTACTGCCTAGTTTAATTTTATTTGAAAGAGCATCATCAATCCAGTTTTTTATATAATCACCTTTAAAAATACCCTTTTTAAAAAGTAAATTGTTAGCATTAGAGAAAAATGGCATGATGGAATAATTTTTATCGGCGATTTTTGTATAATCTAGATCTATCATTAATTTTTTTATCTCATCACTTGAGTAGCCAACTGCAACTAGTGCCGCTACAATGGACCCCGCAGAATTCCCACAAATATTTTTCCACTGATATCCATTTTGCTCAAATGGTTTTAAGGCGCCTACAAGACCAATACCCTTTACCCCACCACCCTCAAATACAATATCAGCGAATTTTATACTGCTATAAATATTCATATAATACCACCCCTTCATGATTAATATATGAATAACCATATCGTTATGACCTATAATATTAAAATAATGTGTAGCCTTAACCTTGTATTCTATAGGCTATTTTAAATTGAGTTATTGATTACCTATCATTCCATTTAAAACAAGGAAGACTTTGGAGAAATTGGAGCTGCTGTGCTTGCAATTGTGATATTTCCACCCTCCCCTAAACAATAATAATATGTTAAGAGAGTTTTCGCTTCGCACTATACCAATATGGTATTATATTAAAAAAAGTCAATATTTTAAAAAATTGTAAAATTGTATTGACTTTATGTATCACACTGATATAATATATCACAGTGATATATAAAGGAAAGAGGCGAGATTAAATTGGCAAAAACAAATAAAACTAAATATGCTCTTCTTGGAGTGCTTAGTTTAATGTCAGGTTCAGGATATGACATTAAAAAGTTTTGCGATTCTTCAATAGGTTATTTTTGGAATGAAAATTATGGACATATATACCCTGTGTTAAAAACGATGGAACAGGATGAAGTGATAACAAAGCAAGTAGAGCAAACAGAAGGAAGGCCAGCCAAAAATGTATATTCTATTACTGAAAAAGGTAGGAAAGAATTGGAAGTATGGCTGATGCTTCCAGTAGAGCGCGCACCGGGTAGATCTGAACTGTTGTTAAAGATATTTTTGGCTAGGGACATACCGGTAGAAAATATTATTAAAAAACTTCAACAAATAAAAGAGGAAAGTGAAAAAGAACTTATTAAATATTCAGAAGTTGAGAATGAATTAAAGTCTAACAAGCATAAAATAGATAAAAAAAATCTACTATTATGGATTACTACACTTAGCTATGGGAGATATGGCGCTGAAGCAAATATAAAGTGGTGTGAGGAAACCTTGAAAATTTTAGAAGAAACAAAGGATTTATAAAATTGTATGATAGGAGGTTTAATCATGAAACAATCATCTAATAATACAAATAAAAATCAGTCAATATTAAAAAATATATTTAATAAGGAATTTGTCGTAAGTGCTATTATTCCAGTTATAATATTCTCAGCTTTTGATAAACTTAAAATGACTCTTACTGGAGTAATACTATCTGGATTGTGGTGTATAGGTGTAGTTTTAATTGGTTTTATTAAAGAGCATAAAATTAATGCTCTTGCAGCCATGGCTGGAATCTTTTCAGCAATTGGATTGATAGGTACTATAGTTTCAAAAAATCCTACATTTTATTTAGTAGCTCCTATAGTTCAGGATTGGCTATACGCTTTAATCTTCTTTGTTTCTTTATTTTTCGAAAGATCATTAGTTCAGATAATAGTAGAACAAAGCTTTTTAAAAAATGTATCTGAGGAGTTTCGAAAAAAGCCGAAATATAAATCAGCTTGGAGGATACTTACTTGTGCTTGGGGAATTTTAAATATAAGTCAAGCAGTTTTAAGAATGATACTATTACATTCCATATCTATGAGTTCATACTATGCAATAAGCATGGCATATTCCAATATTTCAGGACCTTTACTAATAGCATTTTCTATATCATTTCCAAAGTGGTATTGGAAAACGGGAACGAAGAGCTAATTACTTTTGTAAATTAGTGTAGAAATCTCTTTGTAATGTATAGGGGGTTTCTATTTTTTTTCTACAAAATATAAAGGAAAATTGTGAATGTTTGTTGAATTATGTAGAGATACGTTTTATAACAAGTAATGTGTGTTAAGGAGCCGATAAAAATGATAAGGCAGATAGAAAGAGATGAGATTAAAGTGTGTGTAGAAGTAATTAGAAAAAGTTTTGAAACGATAGCACAACAATTTAATCTTACAAAAGAGAATTGCCCTGGAAATGCAAGTTTTATGAAGGCTGAAAAATTATATAAACAGTATGATGAAGGTCGATTAATGTTTGCTTATCTGGATAATTGTATAATTGTAGGTTGTTTTTCGCTTATCAAAAATGATGCTGGGAGTTTTGAACTGAATAATCTTGCTGTATTGGTAGAATATCGTCATAAAGGTTATGGCAGAGAAATGATTATTTTTGCAATAGATAAAGTCAGAGAAATGGGAAGTAATAAAATTACTATTGGATTAATTGAAGAAAATACAAAATTAAAGAATTGGTACAGTAGTTTAGGATTTATACATACAGGTACAAGAAAGTATAAACAT
>ERZ1463033.37-NODE-37-length-21459-cov-9.892590_pt1 | contig 21459 bp, 18 predicted proteins | sample MGYA00564481_ERZ1463033 | MGnify/ENA primary metagenome ERZ1463033 (study PRJEB39244, sample SAMEA3635150) | Helicobacter pylori | study: EMG produced TPA metagenomics assembly of PRJEB11511 data set (Assembly of a 5300-year-old Helicobacter pylori...
GTATATTTATAAGATTCTTTTTTATACTCTTTAAGTCACTTTTGCCCGTAAAAAGTATAACACCATAAGACCACATAAAAATATTAAAAGGAATTGTATAAATAGATGTATAAAATACTCCTATATTCCCAAAGATACCTTGAATTACAGGATATCCTACAAAACCACAATTAGAAAAAACGGTTGCAAATATAAATACATTCTTCTTAGAGTTTTCAAATTTAGAATATAACAATTTACTTAAAATTATTAAAATAATATGTATCACAATAGAATAGAAAAGTATCATGATAGCACCTTTTAGCATATCCATTGAGAATTTGAAATTAAAAGAATATATAATCATACAAGGCATTGTTAAATTAATTAAAATGTTTGAAAAACCTTTATTTACTTCATCTGTAATTGTTTTTGTTTTTCTTAATATAACTCCTACCATCATCATAAGTGCTAATATAATTACTTGATTCATGACATTTATATTCAAAATATTACCTCCAAAGATATTGATCTAAAATAAATAAAGAGTAAAAACCACTTGCACTAAATAGATATTATTCATCCATTTTTCCTACAAGCTTTTCCATATTATTTAGAGTTTCTTTTAACAATATGAGATCATTTGTATTAAATTTTTGTATGCTCTTACAAAAGGCCGCCTTCATAGTTTCTGTACGCTCTTGTAAAAAATTGCATCCAGTATTCGTTAGCTCTATATATATTACACGTCTGTCTTTTTTATCTAATTTTCTTCTAACCATATTAAACTCCACAAGTTTTTCGACTAATATAGTTACAGTTGGCTTTGATACATATAGAATTTTAGCTAAGTCTGACATTTTGCATAACTCTTGAATTTTCAAGAAACGCATTAAAGATACATGTGCTCTTGTTATTTCTTTATTACTAGTTACGACAGAACTTATGTTTAAGAGCTTTTTTGTTAATATTGGTAATTTTAATAATAATCCATTAAATACCTCATCAATATCTTTATCTTTCATAGTTATTCTCCTTTATTTATTACATTTGTAGTTAATCCAAAATTTAAATAATATTATAGGGTAGTAAATATTTCATTAATATAATTAACAAAAATAGAAAAAAGTTAGTATATATAATAGTTATTTTAACTAACTATTATATATACTAACTTTATAAGAAATATTTGTCAAGAAAACATAGTATGAATGGCTTAGCTATAGTAGAAAAGGAAGAATATAAATATTAGTAGAAAATTTTAATTTGAAATATATGTTATATATAGTATAATTAAGTAAAGTAGTAATGCAAATTTAAGAAAAGATTATTTATGTACTGGTATTACTAGAATTTAAAATTGAATCAATTAATTAAAAATCTTATCTAATAAAGTTATTCTTTAATCTTTTTACAAAGGGGAGTATTTTAAATGACAAAAAATAAATTTTATATGATGACAACATTTGCACTTACATTATCTTTAACTTTTGGTTCAACAGTCTTTGCAGATTCGTTACAAGGCATAACAAATACAAAAAACATTTATTCATATCATGCTAGTAATAGATTAATAGATAATCAGCTTTATTCTAAAAAAGCATATAATGCAATCTCATATTTAGTATCGATAGAATCAATTCATGACATAACAATACATGATCCTACTACGGTAAATAATTTAAACTTAGCGTCAACTATTTCAGTTACAACTACAGATGGACCCATATTAGTACCAGTACAATGGTCTAATTATTCTGGCGGAAGTATAAATACAACTACTAAACTAAGTGGTAAAGTTGTATTACCTCCAAACATTTTAAATCCAACTAATATACAGTTAGACGTAACTCAGACAGTAGACTATAAAGGGGAGGGCCTTTGTAGCAATCTAGGTAAAGTCAGTTATAACAACATAATGGACATACCTCCGGCTACTACCACAAGTGAACTTATAAGTAACTTAAGGTACAACGGTAAACCACTCACAAGCGAAATGTCTCCAATAGTTGTAGACCACCGTTACAAGATGCTAGACAACAGTATCGTAGAAGATGGAGATTTATTAGAAATTACCGATGGACAATACGTGCATAATTATTCTCTTAGTATAATATCTGAAACACCGTCAAATTCAAGTTCGTTATTATCTATAATTCAAACTAAACCTATAGCGGTGCCAATTACTGGAATGGAAGGTAGTTTAATATTACCCACAACTATACGGATTGATACTACAACTGGAGTTGTAAACTTACCTGTTCAATGGAACATACCAGTAGATTTAAGTATATCTAAAAGTGTTGAAATACCTGGCACGATTGTACTACCAGATAATATTTATAATTTAAGAGGGGTACAGCTACCTGTTTACCAACAATTAAAATATCAACCAATTGGACTTTCTAGCTCACTTGGTACTATAGTTACAAACCGTATACTATATATACCAGCAGGAACTTCTGTGTCAAGTTTAATAGGTGGATTAACTAATGCTGGTTCATATACTATAACTTTAAAAGATAAGAACAACAATACTTTAAAAACTGATGCTAATATCGTAACAGGAGATATACTTATAGCAACTAGCGGAAATACTAATTATAATTTCTATCTATCCACTAAAACTTCCACTACACGTTAAAGTTTTGCATTTGAAAATTGGCTTTGTGGAAATAAAACGATATAGGCAACGTTTTATTCATTTACTTTCTATTTTTTTTTATTAATAATAAACTCTTCTTTTGTTATTTAATTATTCGCTTATAGAGTTTTCCTGCTTAAGGCTTTTAAGGTTCTGCCACAAGAACCTTAAAAAACCTTAGCGGACATATCATTGAGCCAGTTTTCTTCTTTTTCATAATTAGAATATATTTTACGAATGACATGATTCATATTAGTTTGCCGCAAATAATCTTTTTACCATTGCCTATCAACTCTTCTAGTCTAACTATTTCTATTTGCAATATTGATTTTCCTAAATATGTAATTTTATAAAAAACTTTAGCCTTTGTATCCGTACACTTTATTTTTTGCCTTGATTAGATTATAATGAAGGTTATTAGAAAAGGTGGTGAGATAATGAGCTTAAACAAACAAAAGAAAATCGCTATTGTGAATGATTTTACTGGATTTGGACGATGTTCTATAGCGGTTGCATTGCCTATTATATCAGCAATGAAGATACAATGTTGTCCATTACCTACTGCGATATTATCTGCACATACGGGATTTTCAAGTTTCTTTTTTGAGGATTATACTCCTCATATGAGGGATTACATGAACAATTGGAAAGAGCTTAATTTACAATTTGATGGAATCTGTACTGGATTTTTGGGTTCGAAAGAACAAATTGATGTTGTTGTAGAGTTTCTTTGCAATTTTAAAACAAAAGATACTATTGTCATGGTTGATCCTGTAATGGGTGACTATGGACAACTTTATTCTACATATACACAGGAAATGTGTGATGAAATGAAGAAGTTAATTAAATATGCGGATGTAATGACGCCTAATCTTACCGAAGCCTGTAGACTTCTTGATATTCCTTATCCAGAAAAATCTTTGAATCCTGAGCAACTTGAAAACATTGCGAAAGAGCTCTGCACAAAAGGCCCAAATAAAATTGTTATCACTGGACTGCAGCATAATGGAAATATACGAAACTTTATATATGAAACAGGAAAACCATATACTATAATAGAAGTAAAAAAAATTGGAGAAGATCGTTCAGGGACTGGAGATGTATTTTCTTCTATTGTAGTTGCAAATATTGTAAAAGGAGTAGATATCGTGACTTCGGTAAAAAAAGCCACAGATTTTATTAGTAAAGCCATTAATTATACTGCTAAAATCGGTACTCCAGTACATGATGGTATTTGCTTTGAAGAATATTTGACTGATCTGCAATAACTTATATATATTTACTTATTAATACTAATTAGAAATTTAAAAATATAAAGAAAAGAGGATGATAGAAGGTGGTTATTTTATATACATATAACAATGGTGTTTATATCAATTTAAAAGATGTTGATATTACTAAAAAAGAATTGAGTCACAAAAATATTTATGTTAACTTAACTAACAATTGCCCTTGTTCTTGTACATTCTGTTTAAGAAACACTAAGGAAATGGCTAAATCAAATAGTCTATGGTTAGATACAGAACCTACCACTCAGCAAGTCATAGAAGAGTTTGAAAAATATGATTTAACAAAGTTCAATGAAATTATATTCTGTGGATTTGGAGAACCTTTAACCCGTCTTGATGATCTAATAAACGTGGCAAAATACTTAAAAAATAGAAGTAGCAATAATCCAATTCGTATAAATACTAATGGACTCGCGGATTTAGTTAATAAAAAAGAAACTGCAACATTTTTCAAAGAATTGATTAATACTGTATCCATAAGCCTTAATGCATCAAATGCGAAAGAATATTTAAGATTAACTCGTAGTAAATTTGGTATAGAATCTTATGACGCCATGCTGAAATTTACGATAAGCTGCAAAAAATATGTTCCCAATGTAGTTATGACAGTAGTAGATTGTATTGGACAAGAAGAAATAGATGCTTGCAAGGTTGTATGTGATAGTATTGGAGTACCTTTAAGAGTACGTCCTTTTGAATAAGACACAGATATAAAATATTGTGAGTAAATGATTACAATGGAAATTGCAAGTGAAGTTTACAAACTAAAGGGGTGATTAGGATGAGTGTAAAAGAAAGAATTCAGCAATTAAGGAATGAGATGAGAGAAAGAGGCATAGATGCCTTCATTGTTCCTAGTTCGGATCCACATCAAAGTGAATATGTAGCAGATCACTATAGTGCTAGAACTTTTATAACCGGATTTACAGGTTCTGCGGGTACTGCAATTGTAACTTTAAAAGAGGCAGGTTTATGGACAGATGGAAGATATTTTATACAAGCAGAAAATCAACTAATAGATACAGGGGTAACACTATTTAGAATGGGTAACGATGCTGTTCCAACTGTGGAAGCATTTTTGAAAGAAACACTTAAGAAGGGAGCAAAAATTGCTTTTGATGGTAAGGTTATTTCAATTGAGTATTTTAGAGGACTAAAAAGCGCTCTAGAAAGTAGTGGGTTTTCCTATGAAGTTAATCAAGATTTAGTAGATATAATTTGGAAAGACAGACCACAAAAACCTTGTAGTCAAGTAGTTCTGCATGATGTAGTATATGCTGGAGAGTCAAGAGAATCGAAACTTGCAAGGGTAGCTAGTGAAATGGAAACTATGGGAGCAAACTACTATGTTATATCCGGACTTGATGACATAGCATGGCTGTTAAACATTAGAGCGAGAGATGTAAAATGCAATCCACTAACTATATCCTACATCGTTCTTTCAGCAAAAAAATATTATTTGTTTATAGACGATAAGAAAATAAATTCAGAGGTTAGATTTGAACTCGAAAAGGCTAATGTAGAAATAAAACCTTATGAAAGTATAGGAGAATTTTTGGGAAAAATTAAAGAGGGAGCAATACTACTTGATGCGGCAAGAACTAGCACTTGGATTTATAGTTCCATAAACATTAAGATTTTAGAGGCTATGGATATTACTACAAGATTTAAGGCTATAAAGAATGATATTCAAATTAAAAATGTTAGAAAGGCTATGCTGCGAGATGGTGTGGCTATGGTTAAATTTATAACATGGATGAAGAAAACCATAAAATCGCGCAATATCACAGAAATAGAGGCATCAGATAAAATCGAGGAGATAAGAAGTGCAGGAGAAAATTTCTATGATTTAAGCTTTGCATCAATTTCAGCTTATAAAGCAAATGCTTCTATGCCTCATTACTGCGCTACGGAGAAAAATCAAGCTACTATAAAGCCGGAGGGGCTTTATTTATTAGACTCTGGCGCTCAATATTTAGATGGAACAACAGATATTACAAGAACACTAGCTGTAGGCCCATTAACAAAGGAAGAAAAAACAGATTATACCTTAGTATTAAGAGGAATGATTAATTTAACATTGCAGAGATTTTTATATGGAACTACGGGTTCAAATTTAGATATTATAGCTAGAATTCCACTTTGGAATGCAGGTATGGATTATAAGCATGGAACAGGACATGGAGTAGGTTTCTTTCTAAATGTTCATGAAGGACCACACAGAATATCTGTGCTTCCCAATAATATTGTGCTTAAAAAAGGAATGATAGTCTCCAATGAACCAGGAGTTTATAAAGCAGGAAAGCATGGTATAAGAATAGAGGATTTAGTTGTTGTTCAAGAAGATGAAAAAACTGAGTATGGTGGACAATTTATGAAGTTTGAGACTTTAACACTATGCCCTATAGACTTAGAAGCTATAGATGTGTCACTATTAACAAATGATGAAAAATCCTGGCTAAATAATTATCATAAAACTGTATTTGAGAAGCTTTCTGCTTATTTACAGGGAGAAGAATTAGTATACTTGAAACAAGCAACAGTGGCAATATAAATAAAAATAACTATTTAGAAGGAAATAACTCTCAAATGCAGAATAGATATATGAAAGATTATTTTAAGGAGGTCAAATAAATGCCAAAATTTGAAATTCCAAAAGATAAGGACGAAATAAAACGACAAATTAAAGCATTACAAAGCCTACTACCTATCGATGATAAAAAAAGTGATAGGAAAAGCAAGCAAATACATCAAGATGAAATTAAAGCTCTAAAAAAAGCTTTAAGCGACAAATAAGAGATATAAACTATTACAGGTACTTGTGAATGATAAGAAAAGGATTAAGGCACAAAAGCTTTAATCCTTTTCTTTTGTTAAAAATGAGCTTATGTCTAATAATTTTAAGGCAAAACAAATTGTGGGTGAAATTTGTTCACGTTCATCGGGGGATTTTATGTAAAACATTTTATAAACTATTAAGAGAATGTAAGTTATGACGAAATATATATAAGCAATAATAATTATATTTATTTATATATTCAAGGGGGAACATTATGACATATTGTAGTAAATGCGGTTCTAAGATTGAGGGTAGTAATGAATTTTGTCCGAATTGTGGCATGAAGGTGAATCAAACATCAAATAAGAACCGCAACAAAGAAAAAATGGAGGGACCATTCGAACATGTTAAATCAGTAACAGATAAAATTAATGCTACTGAGATAATAAACATTTTTAAAAATTCAACACTAAGCCCAGTTTCCGGTGGTAAAGAATTTGTAGCTAAAACCCAGAAAACATCAGCTATTGTTATTATGATTATGCTAACATGTCTACAAGGTATACTCGGTATTTGGAGAGTTAATCAGATTGTAAGTAGTGTATCAACAATTTTCACGAATTTTTATAGAAATCTATCTTCATTAGCAGTTTTATTTGGTGAAAATTCATCATCATATAGTATGGATGCCAGTACGATAAACTCCATGAACACGGCTATTGATAAATTTAAATATATGAATACTATACCTTATGGTAAAATATTTTTTGGAAATTGTGAATTATATTTAGTAGGATTATTAGTTCTATTTATTTCTATATATCTAGGAATAAGCTTTTTTTCAGAAGTAAAGTGTACAGCATTCATGGTATTTAAGGCTGTATTGATTTCAACTTTACCTATTTTGTTTTGTGAAATTATTTCAATCATATTTTCATACTTTTCATTGAATTTAGGTATTGTTTTTGTTATTTTAGGTGTGGTTATTTCAATTACGACATTAGTTATTATAAGTAAAGAAACTTTTCAGATAAATGCAAACTTATGCGTTTTAATAATATCAATAGCTAGTGTCATATCTTTAATAGCATTTCTTATAGCATTTTCTTATCATACAGTGGATGTAGTAAAAGCGATAGTATATAGGTATGGTAGCTTATTAAATTAATTTGATTAAGAAATTGGGGGACATAAAATGAAATTTTGTACTAAATGTGGTAATGAAGCTAACGACGAACAGATCTTTTGTACAGTTTGTGGTAATAATTTAAAAATTGAGTCTACGAACGAAACTAGAACAGTAGATAAAATTAATCTGGGTGTAAAAGATGAGCCATTAGATGAATATAATCGAATAAAAGAAGATGATATTAATGAAAAAAATACTACAAATAATATTAAATCAAGCAAAACGTTAAAAATAGCAATAGCTTTAATTCTGATAGTAATAATAGTAGTTATTATTCAAGTGGGTAATTCTTTGTCTGATCCAAGGAAGATAACAAAAAGATTTCAACAAGATATAGTAACAAACAACACTTCTGATTTAGCAGAAATACTATATTGTAATGATGATAGGCTTGAAATTAATAGTAATAATATAACACCATTACTTAATTACTTTAAAAAAGATCCTTCACATTATAATAAAGTTATTGAAAATTTAAATAATGATGCTCTTAGTCCTAAGGATGTTAGTAACCTTAGCGTAACATCAAGTAACACGTTAACATTAGCAAAGGTTGGAAAAAAGTTTTTGATTTTTCCGAATTATAAAATAAGCATTAAGCCATCATTTGTTGATATAACAACTACAGTTAAAGATGTCTCTTTTTCAATTAACAATGTAGTAATAGGAAAAAGTGATACTGATAAATCAACTAAGGAATTTGGACCATATATTCCCGGGACTTATTCAATCATAGCTAATTATAAGGGTCCATATGTTACTTTAAGTAAACCTTATTTAGTAAATACTATGGAAACTAGCGATGGAATAGTGAAATTAAGTGTATTTGAAGATATGAATAATTTGAATATAACCTCTGATTATCCTGATGCAGAAATATTTGTTAATGGAAAAGATACTAAGGTCAAGGTTAATAATGCTGCTAATTTTGGACCAGTAGATGGGGATTCAAAGATATATGCTACAACCGTAATAGATGGGAAAAAACTTAAGAGTGAAGAGTATTCAGCATCTGGGGGAGCAACGGATATTAATATAAGTTTTGAGGCGGCAATTAATAATCGAAATAATGCTCAGGCTCAATTAAATGGAGTTAAGTCTCAATTAAACGATCTTTTAAACAACTATGCGACAGCCCTTACAGATGCTATTAACATGGATAATTTTTCAATGGTAGGGGGCTATTTAACTTATGGGAGTGAACTATATCAACAACTACAAACAAGTGTACCCAATTCCTATGTAAATGGAAACTTAGAGAGTCTTGTATTTGCTAAGATTATAGATTTCAATATTAGTGAGGATACTCAATCTGGAAGTATTACTACTAGTGAAAAATATAATTTTACAACTATGGATAGTGCACCTACTGATAGAATTTTTAGTCACACATATAATTTTCAATATAATAATGATGTCGCCAGTTATCAATTCACAAACAGAAAATAAGTGGGTTATAATTATTATTATAGTGAAAAAATGGAAATATATTAAATGTTTTAATAGTTTATACTTTAATATAAATCACCACATAATACTCTCCTTTTTTATTAATACTATAAAAAAGGAGAGTGTTATTATATGAAAATTAAAAAATTTAGCAAGTTAGTATCTATTATCATTGCACTAACATTAACAGTTAGTCTTTATTCGTCAGCAACAGTTTATGCAGATACTACTAGAAATAACAACTACATTGGAGTTACTTCAGATATTCACGGAAATATATCAAATCTTACAACATGGTTATCTAATTTGAAAAACACAACAACATCGCTAGATTATATGATTTTCGGTGGTGACTATGCAGGCCCCAAAGATGCAGCATCTTGTACCTCCGCTGTAAGTAGTCAATATAAAGGAACTTCGTCGATACTTGCAAAGGGCAACCATGAAGTTGGTAAGGGAGGAACATATGCCTCCGGACTAATGGTCAACAATAGCAATTATGCTGTATATGTAATGGATTCATCAAGCAAATCATTTACAACTACTGATATGGATAATATTAAATCATCTTTGAATTCGATAAATCCATCAACACCGGTTTTTGTTGTTTCTCATTGCCCTATTCATTATTTTAAAAAAAGAACAACAGGAAATGCATCAACACTCGTTAATATTCTTAATAATCATAGTAACGTAATATTCCTTTGGGGTCATAATCATACCGTACATGATACAAACTACGGTAAAGTTAAAATCTCGGGTGATACTATACAATGTTCAAGTTCTACCTCGGTAGTTCCTATTAAATTTACGTATGCAAATATGGGTGCCATGAAACAAGGGAATAATGGAGCATATGGACTACTTATAAATTTAATAAAAGAGAGCGATAGTACAAAAATTAAGTTCGACTATAAAGATCTTTCAGGAAAAACTGTTTCAAATTATTCTGTGACCATCAGTTAATAACTTCAAAAATATTAACCTTCAAAAGGCACTCATTAGTTTCATTTAAATTTAAAAAATTCAGGTTCAGTAATTCAGGAAAATTGTTTATACTGACCCTGTTTTTTATGTGCGAAGAGAATTTGCTAACTTATTGAACAAGAAAAAGGGTATAATAAACGTGAGCATGAAAATTAGAACAAGTTTGAAAAGTTTCAGACTTAAAATTTTTTGACTAGGAGAGGATTGCTGTGAAAAAACTGATTTTAGTAACATCACCACCAGCAAGCGGAAAAACTTATATCGCAAAAAAACTTGCCGAGGCATTACGCCATGTTGTCTATCTTGATAAAGATACACTCATAAAATTATCAAAACAGATTTTTGTTGTAGCAGGTGAAGAATATAATAGAAGCTCAGATTTTTTTAATGAAAATATACGTGATTATGAATACGAAACAATAGTAGAACTCGCAATGGAAGCTCTGAATTATGATGATATTGTGTTAATTAATGCACCATTTACAAAAGAAATACGAGATTTAAACTATATAAAAAAGCTAAAGGTAGCATTAAAAGATAAGAACGCATCTTTAGTAGTTATTTGGGTAGAAAGTTCAATTGAAGTAACGCAGCAAAGAATGATTGAGAGAAATTCTGATAGGGATACATGGAAACTTGCGAATTGGAATGAATATATTGAAGGAATTAATTTTGATGTTCCTATTACTTTGGACGATCCGTGTATAAAAGATGATTTACTTATCTTTAAGAACTCCTCTGATGAAGAATTCGCCGAGTCCTTAGCAAAAACAATAGATATACTGGAAGAATCATCGGGTAGAAAATAAGTATAGCAATAAAGGAGTATGTTAGTATGGAAAGTAATAGTTTGATAAAAAGCAGATCTACTTTTATAGGAAAGACTTTGTGTCTAATGGCAGTTGGACTACTAATAACATTTATAGTTGGTCTGTTTACGAGTAACTATATAATGAATGTATCTACAACATTAATTTACGGGGCTATGATTTTGGAACTAGTTATGGTTATAACATTAGTTAAGAGAGTTGCTAAAATGTCTACAGCATCTGCAATATTTTGGTTTTTAGTTTATTCAGCTTTAAATGGTGTAACATTGAGTATAGTTTTTTTAACTGTAAATCAAGGTCAATTAATTACTGTGTTTGCTTTAACTTCATTAATGTTTTTAAGCAGTGGAATGGTAGGGATAACAACAAAAAAAGACTTAAGTGCAATAGGTCAATTTGCCATGATGTTTGTAATAGGTTTAATTATACTTACTATTATGCAGATGTTTTTCGTTTCTTCCACATTCGATTTAGGAGTATGTCTCTTAGGTATAATAGTATTCGGGGCATTAACAGCATATGACATGCAGAAAATAAAACATATGCAAGCACAAAGCAATGATATGCATGGGGTTGTGCTTGCGGCATTAACTTTATATTTAGACTTTATAAATATATTTTTGTTTGTACTTAGGTTATTTAGTAGGAGATAATAGTTAGGAGAAGGGGAGATTTAAATTGAAAAAAGTTGCAGTTTTTTTAGCAGAAGGATTTGAAGAGGGTGAAGCATTATTTGTAGTTGATGTTTTAAGAAGGGCAGAATTTCAGTGTAATTTGGTAAGTATCAATGAAGAAATGGTAAAAGGTGCTCATGGTATTATGGTACTGGCAGATAAAATTATAAGTGATGAAATAAAAGAGTATGATATGATTGTTTTACCTGGTGGATTACCTGGTGCAACAAATTTAAGAGATGATGAAAGGGTCATTGAATTAGTAAAATATTTTGATAAAGCACCGAAAAAATTTGTTGCTGCTATTTGCGCGGCACCGATGATTCTAGAAAAAGCAGGAATTATCAAGGGACGCACAGTAACATCCTATCCTGGAGAGGAATATACTACATTGCTTAAAGATGCAAATTATGTTGAAGATATTGTTGTGGTAGATGATCACTTGATAACGAGCAGAGGACCAGCTTCTGTCCTACCATTTGCTTATACATTAGTAGATGTTTTAGGTGGCAATAGTAGTTTGTTAAAGCAAGGAATGCTTTACAATATGGTAAAAGAAAGTCAATTCGAATAGATAAAATGAAATGATTGAACTTAACTCTAAAAAGTGTTATGCTATCAATGATAAACTAAGTAGAATGTCTTTACTAGATAAAAATTAAGTATAAAATTACAATTGAGAAGAAAATATATTGAAGAGCTTATTTTATAGGCTCTTTTTTAGTGATAAAGAGAGGTAATAATATGATAAAAGTTGATAATTTGTCCTACTCGTTTCCGCAAAAGGATCTATATAAGAACATTTCATTTACATTAGAAGATGGTCAACATTGTGCTTTTATAGGAACAAATGGTTGCGGAAAAAGTACACTTATAGATATAATTATGGATCCAGAAAAATATATGTTCGATGGAAAGCTCGAGATGGACTCAGATTGTAGAATAGGTTATGTAAGTCAATTCTCACAGCTTGGCGAAACAAAAGAAATTACAGTTTTCGAATATATTGGGGAAAAATTTATTAAACTGCAAAACGAAATAACATCTATTTGTAGCGAAATGGAAACATCTTCAGATATTGAACCTTTACTAGAAAAGTATCAACAAACTTTAGATGCATTTGGTGCAATTAATGGGGATGATTTCGAAAACAACATTAACAAAAATCTAAATCTTGCCAACTTAAGCAAGTATAAAGATCTAATGATATCTGAACTTAGTGGTGGGGAATTTAAGCTTATTCAAGTAATTAAGGAAATGCTAAATAGTCCAGAATTAATGATTATGGATGAACCCGATGTGTTTTTAGACTTTGGAAACCTTAATTCCCTTAAAGATCTAATTAATTCACACAAAGGAACAATGTTAATTATTACGCACAACAGATATCTATTGAATCATTGTTTTAACAAAATTCTGCATCTTGAAAACATGGAGCTCCAAGAGTTTGATGGAAGCTATATTGAGTATAACTTCTCTTTACTCCAAACGAAAATTGAACTGCAAGAACTAGCTACTTCTGATGAGGAAGAATTTTGGAGAAACGAGATGTTGATAAAAAAACTAAGATATCTCGCAACTGAGCATACTGAAGCTGCTAGAGGAAAATCTCTAAATGCTAGAGTTAAAATCCAAGAAAGATTAGAAAAACGTAGAATTAAAGCGCCATTTGTAGATATTAAAGAGCCGAGTATCAGTTTTGTTACAGATAATGAAATGGAAGAAGCCATTGCTTTAAAAGTTAATGATTACAGTGTTAGCTTTGATGATATACTCCTAGAAAATGTTAACTTTGAGATTAAATCTACTGATAAAGTAGCTCTTGTCGGATTAAATGGCACCGGTAAAACGACTTTAGTTCAAGAAATATTTAAAAATAATAATGATTCTATTGAGATAAACGAGCAGGTTGAAGTGGCTTATTTATCTCAACTTCAAGGCAAAACATTAAATGAGTCTAATACTATACTTGAAGAATTCTTTGATGTTGGTTTTAAAACTTATGAAGAGATTAAGTCATATATTTCTGGTTATGGTTTTGAAGAAGAAATCATTAATCAAAAGATAGAGTCTTTATCTGGTGGAGAAAAGAATATGCTTCAACTGGCTAAAATTTCTGCTAGTAATACAAATATGTTGATTCTTGATGAACCGACAAGTCATTTAGACACCTATTCACAAATAGCACTAGAAAAAGCCATAGAAGACTATAAAGGTGCGATTTTAATGATTTCTCATGATTTTTATACTATAGTAAATTGTATGGATTTTGTTTTAATCATTGAAGATAAGACAATTAGAAAAATGAGTATGCGAAAATTTAGAAAGATGATTTATGCTAGTTATTTTGACAAAGACTATTTAGAAATTGAGCAAAAGAAAAAATTAGTTGAAACAAAAATAGCATTGGCTTTAAAAGGGACTGATATTGAGCTTGCAAAAGTTTTATCTGAGGAGTTAGAAGGGCTGATTAAGTTACTCTAAATTTAGTGAGTAGTTAAAAATAATTATGTAAAAAAATAAGGAGTAGTTCACTTTTGGTGAACTACTCCTTATATATATTCAAATGTTTAATTAAGTAGAGTATAGTTATTTAAACTGAAAATTATCATAATGAAAATCTATAATATTCAATTGGTTTTCTTTTAACTGTTTCTTTAAGATCTCTCTCATAGGTTTAGGTCCACAAAAATATACATCCACTGGATCTGTCTTATTAACATATTTAATTATTTTTTCACCAGATAAAAATCCTTCTTCTTTTGAATTTAATAAATGAACTCTTAAATTAGTTCTCTTAGGTAACTTCATTATCTCTTCTATATAAGCGCCTTCCTCTTTATTATTGAAAGCGTAAAAGAAATCAATAGAGTAATCCTCTGATATATCAGATTGATAAAAGCTCCTAAAAGGAGTTATTCCAATTCCACCAGCAATCCATATTTGTTTCTTACTGCCTGTTATATAATTGAATTTTCCATGAGGTCCCGATACTAAAAACTCATGGCCTACTTTAAGGGTATCCAACAATTTTCCTGTATGATCACCTAATGCTTTAATCGTAAACTGTATTTCACCCTTTTTAGGGGCTTGGCTTATACTAAATGGATGAGAAGGAAAATTATTTTCTTTTCCTGCTAACTTAAGAAATGCAAACTGTCCAGGCAAGAATTCCATACTACGCCCTAGAGTTTTTCCCGTAATTTCTATCATACTGTTTGCCACAAGCTCTAATTTCTCTATAGTAAATTTATATTTGAAAGAACTTGTTTCATAAATAAAGATACTATAAATAACTGATACTATTCCTATAAAATTAATAATGTTTAGGAATATACTAAAGGAGTCTAATCCAAAAACTGCATAATTTGAACTTCCATAATAATGAATAATACCAATGATATAAGGTATAAACATAATCTTATGAATTAGTTTCCACCTCTCATAATTTAATTTCTTTGCTATCAATGCAATGATTACTAAGGCTATAAACAGATACATACTTATGGATCCAAAAGTTTTGAAAATATGACTACTGTTTCTTGCCCCTTTAGAGAAATTTTGTACTGTAGCAAGGCTTCTTTCTGGTCTTCCGCCTGCGTCTAAGAGTTGTGTGTGTATAATAACTAGAATAAGAGAAATAATGCTCAAATATTTATGATAGATATATGATTTATCTAACCCATTAAAGCATTTTTCTAATATCTGATTTCTAGTGGAGATAAAATTGACTAAGGCAAATCCAACCAAGGCCATTCCTGCTACTAATTGCGAGTACTGTCTAGCTGAAGGGATTGAACTCAAAGGCTGAACAAATAACCAACATATATATGTTAGTATAAAACTAAATAGAATAAGTGAAAATCCTAATTTCTTTTTCATAAATATCCTCCCTACTTTTTTAAAAATCATTTCAATTGGTAATAAATAATAATATTATTATAGCTCAAATGTGTTTTAAGGCCAATATTTATCAAAAAATATTTTGAGATATCTATTATCAATTGATAATAAAATATATTTGGCTTCATTTTTTAAATAACGTTTAATTACATTTTTTTCTGTACTTACAGTGACTGATAAACGCGTCTAAAAATACGTCAAAATTTACTGAGGTGCTGATTGTACCATTAGCAATTATAGTATACTGATCATTGATATACTCTAGGATTAGAGTTATAGTTATAGTGTTAATTAAAATAATATTAAAAAAGGGAGAGGATTATTAATGACAAACAAAAAACTAACACCAGAGGAAATATCAAAAATAGAAAATGATAAACTTGAAAAAGCAAAAAAAGATGCGAATTATGTACCAGCACCATCCGATTCAGAGTTTGATATTTGTGGACCTTTACATTGTGATAAAGAACTATAAACCATATTAGCAATCTTTATACCTTAAAGTTAATTAAGGTATAAAGATTGCTTTTTCTTATATCATATCCAACATAAGTCGTTATGCTGGTTGTTTATCATGTCGATTTGAATGCTTTAGAAAACATGGTGTTATATATTAGGAGGGATTTTATGTACAAGCAAGGGGAAAATAAAATAGGAACGATTACAAAGACAATTGAAACAGAGGTTGTAGTATGTGGAGGTGGTACTGCTGGTATTATTACAGCATTAACAGCTGCAGAAAATGGTGCTAAAGTTATTTTGCTTGAAAAGGGAAACAATTGTTATCCACCACGTACTTTTATTGGAGCAATAGGTTCGAAAGTACAGATGGAACATGGAGTAGAAATAGATAGGAATGAAATTGTAAATGAATTATGTCGTCATGCCTGTTATAGGGTAGATCAAAGACTAATTAATCTTTGGGCAGATGAAAGTGGAGAGATGATAGATTGGTTGGGAAGCATAATGATAGATAATGGTATGAAAGTTACTCTTGAAACTGATATCAATAAGAATATGGATATAAAAGAGTGGTCAACCTGTCATTGTTTTTATAATGATAATATGGAAAACAAAAAAGGACCTGTAAAAATACTTGAAGAAAGAATGAAAGCACACGGGGTTAATATAATGACAAGAACTCCAATGATTCAGTTGATGAGGGATGATGATAAAGTATTAGGTGTTATTGCTAAAAATTCAGATGGAGAATATATTCAAATAAATGCAAGTAAGGGAGTTGTTCTGGCCACAGGTGGCTATTCTAATAATATGGAAATGTTAAAGGAATTAAATCCAATTGCTGCATTTAATATAAGTTCACTTCCATTAACACCAGGTGTAACAGGTGATGGAATTAAAGCTGCTAAAAAAATAGGAGCTGAAATGGATCTTATTTCGACGGCAATGATTTTTGATCGTGGAGCAGTTAAGCCAGGGAAAGTAGCGGGAGAACCATTTGAAGGTAAATTGTTTTGGTTAGGTAGTCAGCCATTCCTTAAGGTAAATAAACTAGGTGAGCGTTATACAAATGAATCAGTTCCATATGATTTTTGTATACATGCGGCTAGTATGCAGCCAGGTAAAGTGTGGTGTTCTATATTTGATTCAAATTGGATAGAAGATGTACTGAAATTTCATACAATTGGTTGTTCACGAGTTGTACTTCCAGAAGATAATGAAAAATATCCATGCAATTTTAATGTGAAAATTATAGAAGGAATGAATGAACAATTGTTAAAAGCTGGTTATATGCAACAGGCGAATACAATTGAAGAACTTGCTGAAAAATTAATGATTCCTCCCAAAACATTAGAAGCAAATATATACCATTATAATGAATTATGTGAAAAAGGTGAAGATGAAGATTTCGGAAAGACATCTTTTCGTATGAGACCTATTATTAAGGCCCCATTTTATGGCATAACAGTAGGTGGAAATTTATTGTGTACATTAGATGGTTTGAGAATTAATACAAATATGCAGGTATTAGATACAAAAATGGAGCCAATTAAAGGTTTATTTGCAGTTGGAAACGATAGTGGTGGCTTCTTTGCATATTCGTATCCAGAACTAACTCCAGGAGTTGCAGCAGGAAGATCTATGACATTTGGTCGCCATGTAGGTAAATATCTAGCAGATTTATAGTTATATTTATTAAAATTTTTTCAAGAAGGGGTCTCGTCAACATTTCTCTGAATTACACCAACAAGAAATATTGACGAGTTATCCTATTATATATTAAGCTTTCTTAAATTGTATTTCTCAAACGGTACAGTGATATCAAAAGAATATTCACCGGAAAACCAATAAATGTAGAAACAATTATTAACTTAATTTAATATAATCCACTTCTTTAAAGCTATTTATCACTAAATCTGCCATGGAAATGTCTTGACTTCCTGCAGCACCGCTATTAATTCCGACACATTTCATACCTGCTTTTTTAGCAGCACGAACCCCGTTATGAGAATCCTCAATAACTATACAATTTTGTGGGTTTACCCCAAGCTTCTTTGAAGCAAAAAGAAATATATCTGGTTCAGGCTTACTTCTCTGTACATAGTCACCGGTAACAAAAACTTCAAAGTATTCTTCTATTTGAAATTTCGTTGCAATAGCCATAATTACATTTAGTGGAGATGATGAGGCAATGGCTAGCTTTATCCCATTCTTATGAAAGTCTTTAATTAGCTCTTTCACCCCATCAATAAGAGTTATTTCGCATTCATCTGAATTAAGGTATTTAAAATATTTACTTCGATCATATTCAATTAACTCATCAAGTGTTTGATTAAGCTTATATTTATTTTTTAGAGCTTCCCACATATAATGAGAAGTTGCGCCTACAAAAGAGTGATGCTCATCGTCTGTAACCTCTATGCCTAATTTTTTATAAGTCTCATTTTCCAGCTTCATATGTGCTGGTTCACTATCAATAATTACTCCATCCATATCAAATATAACAGCTTTTAGCATAAAATCACCCTGGTTTTTATCCAAACTTATCACCTCCTTATAAATATAGCATTTGAAATAATATATATTCTATACTAGCAAACACCATTATATTTTATCCAATTTAAACGTATCCTACTCAAGTACAAGGATAAATACATTATTCAATGTTAAGGGAGGAATAATAATGGCTAAGTACAGACAGATTTATACTGAATTTTGTAGGAAATTATAGATGAAAATCCCATTCTAGATAGTAACTTAGAGTTTAAAAATAGCTTAAAGTAGTTAACATTAGTTCATGATGGAATAAATTGTTAGCTGATTTGCTTGTTTGTAAGAATGAATATGGTTACATTTTTTTATATGATTTTATTCGTAAACATTTCTTAGATTAACCCGATATTATAATAGAGTGTATTTTATTAAATTATAAAAAAAACAAAAGAAAATATTTTAAGGAGGAAACTTTGTTGAAAAAGAAAATTAGCACTAAAATAGTTATTGCTATAGTGAGTTGTTCAATTTTAGTATCAACGCTTGTGGGAATTGCAAGTATTGTTAAATCTACAAGTATAATTAAGAAGGAAGCCACAGAGAACTTATTAAATATAGCTTCTAGTAGGGGAAATGAGTACACAGTACATACTACAAAGGTGGAAAACACTGTAAAGGAATTATCTGGACTAGTTTTAGGCACAATAGACGTATCTAAGGTTAAAGACAAAAATTATATGAATGCGTATGAAAGCCAGTTAAGTCCTTTAATAAATAATTTAGGTGTTAGTAATGCTGGAATTGTAGGGTTATATATGAATTTTGATCCTAAATTCACAGATGGAAGTAAGGCTTACGATGTGGCTTATTACTATGATGAACAAAAGAAAGAGGGTAATGTTAGCAACAATTCATATTTATTAAAGGATTATAAGGAAAGTAATAAAAGTTTAAATTGGTATTATAACCCAATTAGAGCTAAGCAAGGAGTATGGTCAAAACCGTATATAGACCCAGCCAGTAATAACGTAAACCTGATATCATATACACTGCCTATATATGATAATAATAAATTAGTTGGAGTTGCAGGTATGGATATTTCATTTGAAAGTTTGAGAAAGATAATTTTAAACACAAAGATATATGATACAGGTTCTGCATTTTTGCTAGATAAAGATTACAGTTTTGTAGTTGCTAAAGACCAAAAATCGACGGATAAATTAGACACTTTAGAAGATGGAAAATATAAATTTATAACCGATGAATTAAGTAATAAAAAATCTATGGTGCTCGAGACAAACTTTGAGGGGCATAATCAGCTGATGAGTTATTATACGTTGAATAATGGTCAAATTATGGGAGTGAAAGTGCCTAGTTCAGAAGTGTTCAAAACTTTAAATGATTCAATAGATATTATTCTTTTAATTATCACTCTAGGAATTATACTTTCAATAATTATTGCATTAATTATTGGCAGAAGAATATCTAGACCAATAGAAGTTGCAACAAGTTTTATTGGTAGATTAGCTGAACTTGATTTAACTTATAATGACAATAACCAAATGATATCAAGCAAGGATGAAATAGGTATTATGGGAAACAGTTTAATAAAACTAAGGGAAGAATTGATAAAAGTTGTTGGAGAATTAACAAAGGATTCCGCTGAAGTATTAGAATCTTCAAATGATATTTCTGCTACAACAGAAGAAATATCATCAAAAATGGAGATTATTAATGAATCAGTAAAGCAAGTATCTTTAGGTGCAGAACAGTTAAGTGCCACTACAGAAGAAGTAAATGCAACCACAGAAAGTATTGCACAGAATGTGGCGAGTGTTACTGGACGTGCAAATGAGGGAACTGAGATTTCTAATAATATAGAAGTAAAGGCTAAGCAAGTTAGAATAACTGCAGAAAATAGTTCTAGCACCATAAATAAATTATATTTAGAGAAGCAAGAAAGCATATTAAAAGCAATTAAAGATGGTAGTGTTGTTAGTGAAGTTAAGATAATGGCTACGGAAATAGGAAATATTGCAAATCAAACAAATCTTCTTGCACTTAATGCAGCTATTGAAGCGGCAAGAGCAGGAGAACAAGGTAAGGGCTTTGCCGTAGTTGCTGATGAAGTTAGAAAATTAGCTGAGGCGTCAGAGGCTACAGTTAAAAAGATTCAGGAGGTAACTGAAAAAGTTGAAAATGCATTCCAAAATCTTACCAGCAACGCTCAGGATGTATTAAGCTTTATTGATACTAAGGTTAAACCTGATTATGATCTATTTGTAGATACAAGTAAGCAATACGGCTCAGATGCCGTAAAAACCAATATGATATCTGCGGATATTGGAGCTTCAATGAATATAGTAAATGAAACTATATCAGAGATTAGAAATGCAATTGAAAATATATCGGCTACAGCTGAGGAATCGGTTGCTAGCTCCGAGGAAATATCAGCAACTGTTAATGAATCTGTTATGGCAGTCCAAAAAATATCAAAATCTTCTCAAAATCAAGCCATATTAGCAGATAAGCTAAATAATATAGTTCAAAAATTTAAGCTATGAAATAAATATTAAAAACCAGTCCAGAAATAAGTGTTATTGGGTATCTTAATAACTATAAGATTGACTAACATAAAAGGCTGTACTCATTAGGAGTACAGCCTTTTATGTATTAGGGTTGTTCAAGAATTAAAGTCATATCAAAGGGGGCACCTTTAATATAATGATTATATCAATTCAATGTTAATATTTCATACCAAAACAAATAACAAATTGTAAA
>ERZ1463033.38-NODE-38-length-20232-cov-8.698617_pt1 | contig 20232 bp, 23 predicted proteins | sample MGYA00564481_ERZ1463033 | MGnify/ENA primary metagenome ERZ1463033 (study PRJEB39244, sample SAMEA3635150) | Helicobacter pylori | study: EMG produced TPA metagenomics assembly of PRJEB11511 data set (Assembly of a 5300-year-old Helicobacter pylori...
AGATTACTATTGTGACTGGAGTTCAGACGTGTGCTCTTCCGATCTCATTCTCATAACATTTAACTTTCTTAACCGTAAAATATTTTCTGAATTCTTTCGTCCACATGTCCATCTCTTCTTCTATTTCATTTACTTTATTCATAATAAACACAACATTTTTACAATCTGTATTTGACATAGCTGGAAGCAAGAAAGTAAATCCCCATTCTGTATCTCCTTTTTCATCTTCAAATCCGTTTCTTGCATCTACAACAAAATTAAGCAGCCTTGGCCCTTTAGAATTTAAGGTTTTAGCCGCTTAAACAATTTTTGTAATTTCCACATATACTTGAGATACTTTTATCATGAAATATTAAAAAACAGACTTTGCTGATTAATTATTGACGTTTCTTCTGTAATTTTTTTTGTTAAAACATCAATATAGTTATTAAACATTATTTGAATAAAACCGATATCTCCATCAGTATCACATGCCTCTTGTTTTTACTTAATTATACTATTTTTGCCACTAACTGTATATTAAAACCAAAATAAATTTTTATGCTTATGAGTTGTTTTACTTATATTTTGGAAAGAATATCAATTAAACGAAATTAAACTAATAAGGTTTTTATTAATAAGTATATCCACATATTCGGCTTATAAAATTATTATGTCAGCATTTGATTTAAATATATTATTTAATAATACTGAATTTTATTATCGCTTAATTAAATAATAATATTATCTCCTATCAACTAAATTCCACCGAAGCGTCTATCTCTTTTTTGATAATCATGTATTGCCATATGTAAATGCTTAGCCTTAAAATCAGGCCAATATATATCTGAATACCAAAACTCTGAATAAGCACTTTGCCACAGCAGAAAATTACTTAGCCTCTGTTCTCCACTGGGCCTTATAATAATATCTGGATCAGGCATTCCAGCCGTATATAAATAGTTAGCCACTAATTTTTCATCTAAATCAACTTTATTTATTTTTCCATACTCAATATCTTTATTAATTTTTTTAAAGGCCATAATCAATTCAGCTCTACCACCATAATTAAAGGCTAAATTTAATACTAACCCCTTATTATTCTTTGACTTTTCAAATGCATTATTCAATGCATTTTGGCATATTAACGGAAGTTTAGTTATATCACCGATATTGTTTATTACAACATCATTTTTATATAACTCTTCAAACTCGCTTTTAAGATATTCTACAAGTAACTTCATTAAAGCATTTACTTCATCAGCCGGTCTTCCCCAGTTTTCCGTTGAAAACCCGTATAATGTTAAATATCTCACACCTATTTTACTACATTCTTTTACTACATCCCTTAAAGCTTCAACGCCTGCTTTATGACCTATATTCCTAGGTAATTTACGTTTTTTTGCCCATCTCCCATTTCCGTCCATAATAATTCCAATATGTTTAGGAATATTATTCATATCTATAGAACAATCATCAGTTATTAATAGTTTCTTCTTTTTTAAAATATTCCACATTAATGTTATTCTCTCCCTCCTATGTAATCATCACCTAATAATACCATCAAATTCCCTGCTTCTTTCTTTAAACTAATATATGTGATAAAATCCATTTAACAAGATAAGTATATAACTGTAAATACATATTATTTACAAAACTTGTCACTTAAATCATTAATAATTTTAATGTAAATTATTCAATTTATCTATAATTTCCATAATAACCTCCTCCATAACTTATAAAATTCATCTAAATTAATGTTTTATATTTAATCTTTGCTTAGCTATTGATTACAATTTCGACCAATAATATACATTTATATCATACCATAATTATGAGGTGGGGAGATATTTAAATGGAAGATAAATCATCACCACAGTCCACTTTTAGAAATAAAAAAAAAGTAAAAATCCATATCATAATCGATATGGATTTTTAAGTTTCAATATATAATACTTATTTAGTTGTTATTTTTACATATTGATTACTTACATATCCTGTTTTACCACTATAGCTTATCTTATAAAAACTACCGACCTTACCCATAATTTTAACTTTAGTTTTGTTAGCTAATTTTCCTTGTATAGAAGAAGTAGTTGATGCTCCAGTTCTTATGTTTACAATAGATGTTGTTACACCATATTGTACTTTAGATACTGTCTGTGCCGTTACTACTGCAGCTGGTTTAGCTATTATTTTTACATATTGACTACTTACATATCCTGTTTTACCGCTGTAGCTTACTTTATAAAAATCATCTTTTTTTTCAAGAATTTTAATTTCAGTTTTGTTAGCTAATTTCCCTTGTATAGAAGATGTAGTTGATGCCCCAGTTCTTATGTTTACAATAGATGTCGTTACACCATATTGTACTTTGGCTACTACTGGTTGTTTAACTACACTACCTAATACTTGTACATATTTATTTGCACTGCTTGTACTCTTATTATAATTCACATTATTTATACCTATAGATACTAATGCGATCCCCATAATAGTAGTAACGACAACCACCTTTTTCTTTAATGAAGCTTTTTTTAATTGTGTTAAAAGTTTAATGTTTTTCAATTTAATTCCTCCTCAAAGTATATAGTTTATTTTTTATAATATACCATAATTTTACATTTATATAAAGACTTTTATTAAAATTAATAAAATTGAAACATTTATATGTATTATTAATTAACTTAAATTTAGAGCTAATTCCAAAATGTAATTATAATTATTTTTATTAATTTCAATTATAATTTGCCGTGCGCCCTAAATAATTGCTATAATAAACAAATAAGACAATAACTTATTATAATAGCAAGATACGGTAAGCTATTTAAATACATATGACAAGTTCTAATAAAACAAGATGAAGGAGTATCATAAATGCAAACAATAACAGAATTATTTCACAAAAAATCAGTAATAAAAATATTATTAATAGCAGGTTTAGTATTATTCGCTTTCTTAATCAGGTCTATTTTAAATTTGGTTTTATTAACTTTTATGATTTCTTATTTAGCAAATAGTCTACAAAGTTTATTAACTGAGCAAATCAACAAAGTTATAAAGGTAAACCCAGCTATTATTACTATAATTATATATATGTTTATGACAATAACCATAGTACTGCTAGCAGTTAAATATATACCACTTGCTATTTCTCAAAGTTTACATATTTTACGTAGAATGGAATACACTAATTTAGTGATAGATACAAAAGGAAATATGAAGTATTTAGCACCTATCTTTCATCAAATTAATATAGCAAGTTATGCTAAAACCGGAATTCAAAGCATTATGATTTTTATAACTGATTTTGGTAAATCTGGCTTGAATTTTTTTATGGCACTTCTATTAAGTTTGGTGTTTGTATTAGAAAAAGCTAGTATACTAAAATTTCTATATAAGTTTAAACATAGTAAAGTATCTTCAGCATACAATTATTTAAGTTGTTTTGGTAATAATTTTTTAAATTCTTTTGGTAAAGTAATACGAGCTCAAATAATGATAGCTACTGCAAATACAATATTATCAATTATAGGACTTACTATAATGGGCTTTCCTGCATTGCTCGCCCTTGCCTTTATGATATTTATTTTAAGTCTTGTGCCTGTAGTTGGAGTGTTTTTTTCTTTAATTCCCTTATGTCTAATTGCCTTTAAAATAGGAGGTTTAATTAAAGTAGTTTTTGTACTTATTATGATCTTAGTAATTCATACTATTGAAAGTTATGTTTTAAACCCAATGTTTATGTCTGATACAACCCATCTTCCAATATTTTTTACTTTTACAACATTAATAATCTCAGAACAATTTATGGGAACTTGGGGTCTGTTACTTGGCATCCCAATTGTTATATTCGTATTAGATTTAATTGGAGTGGATTTGAATGAAAAAAACGACTCCAAAATAAAAAAAATTTAAAGAGAAATTTATATTATAATAAACGCTTACCCCACAATAGTAAATATCTAGATGAAAATATTAACACAAGTTATAATTGAACATGAAGGAGTCAAACACCTACATCATAAAAACTCCTTCAATTACATTTTCAACATCTGGCTCAATTGATATAACCTCATTGTATATAGCAAAATGGTTAGCTCCTATTATCGTATAATATAACCAATTTTCATTCACCTTTTTATACTATTGCAACATAATTTTTAAGAATATTCTACCATTAGATACTTTCATCTTCCCAAAATAAATCATTTAAGGTTTTATTTAAGATTTTGCATATGGCGATACATAATTTAATAGATGGATTATATTTTCCAGATTCAATAAGCCCAATTGTTTGCCTTGTAACACTTACATTATCCGCCAATTGTTCTTGAGATAAGTCACATTCAATTCTAGCTATTTTCATTTTTTTATTTTTCATATTTCCTCCCCAGTATATTACATATCATTTTTATTTTCTTGTTCAATTTCCATTAACTCATTGTTTGAATGTCGCTCCGATCTATTTTTAATAGCTTTCATGATGAAATAAAAGGGTATACCCCAACCAATTGCCATCATAATAACCAAAATCAACCCAATTGGATGAAAACTATTATTCTTAAATAGTACTTTCCATTCCATAACAACACCATAGAAAATGCTTCCGATTGCTACTCTCACTTTAAATGATTTTACTCCAACTACCTCTGCTTTTTTGCTACCCCAAACAAATAAGCCATTTTTCACTATCTTAAAAGTATATATACACACAGGTATAATCCAAACTAGAACATATGTAGACGATAAAATCAACTTATCAAATACAAACATCAAAACAAATTCACCAAAAACATAGGTAATAAAACAAATATAAAAACTATGCATGAAATAACGATTTTGAATCTCATGTACGCACTTATCCGAATGTCTAAACAATGGTATCCCAGTAATATATGTTCTAATAAGTAAATATCCACTAGAACCTAGTATTGCAATTATTTCTAAAATATAGTCTGTAATATTTTGTGTTAACAAAAAATATTTAAGAACAGCTTGTATTATTGTTAAAATAATAATTAACGGATACAAGTGTGCACAAATTTCATTGGATTTTTTTACTATACGTTCGTCTTTCGGTTTAGATTTCATAATAAAAACCCCTCTTTTCATTTTTAAATTACTAATATTATATAATATATATTCCTATTTGTAAAGTATATATTGCATTTTTATTCATATATATTCCATATTTATGTTCAGAGGTGCATACCTATTCAACTTTTCGAATGATTTTGTTAAAGTATTCTTATTCATTAGACAATGAAATAATTAGAACCTTTACTATAGTGCCAAGATTTGAATGTTTTTTATACCTAAAATTTATATCCAAATTTTTAAGTATTTATATAAAATTTACAGTATAATTAGATAAACACATTACACAACACTTGTAAAATACTGTTTTGTATTTTTTTATATATACTAAAAATATAATTAGACCATTTCGCATTTTTAGTATTATACATATGCAAGTGGACATTTGAATAACTTGGGAGGATATAATAATGACAAAAAAAAATATAATAAAGATAACCTCTTTATTATTTACATTCATAATAATAACAACAGGCTGTGCTAAAAGTACAACCTCCACACTTAATATTCCAAAAACAAATAATAGTGCCAAAACAAATAATAGTACAAAAATAAATAATAAAACAAAAATAGATAGTAGCGTGAAAATAGATAATAGTGAAATTCAATCTAAGATATCTAAATATATAGATTCTTATTCCCCAAATGATAAATTTAATGGTACCATTCTCGTTGCGAAAGATGATAAGGTGATATCAGATAAAGGATATGGGATGGCAGACTATAATAAAAAAATTGTTAATAAACCTAAAATAGCTTTCGAAATTGCATCCTTAACTAAACAATTCACTGCTACAGCAATTTTAATGTTACAAGAAAAGAAACTTTTAAATGTCCAAGACACAGTTGACAAATATATTCCAGATTATCCAAATGGAGATGAAATAAAAATTTATAATCTGCTCACCCACACCTCAGGAATTCCTGATTATAATCAATCTTCTATATCACCTATAAACGGAAAACATACATATACTCTAAAGGAAAGTGTTAATCTATTTAAAAATAAGCCACGTCATTTCGAATCTGGAACAAAGTATGAGTACAGTAGTTCAAATTATATATTACTTGGATATATAATAGAAAAGGTGTCCGGTATTAACTACGAGGAGTATATAGACAAAAATATATTTAAACCATTAAAATTAACTGATACCGGATTTTTAACTTATAAAGCTATAATAAAAGGCAAAGCAAATGGATATTATCGTCCTAAGAAAACAGACAAGTATACAACGTCATTTAATAAAGAAGGATCAATACTCCCCCCTGCTGGAGGTATTTATTCAACAGTTGATGATTTATATACATGGTATAATGCGCTACTTGATGGAAAATTAATTAATAAAGAATCATTAAATGGAATGATTACACCACACCTACATAGTTATGGATATGGATTAATTATAACCCAAAAGGCTAATGGAGATAAAATGATTTGGGATAATGGGAGTACACTAGGCTATTCATCATATCTAGGAAAAAATATTGATAAAGGGTATGTAATTATTATACTAAGCAATAAATATGCGTATAATGTTATGCCTATAGTTTCGGGTTTATCCAATATATTAGAAATGAAAAAATAATGTTTTATGCAAAATTTTGGTATTTAATGGTGGTAAAATTACAGAAGAAGGTAATAATGGAACAGAAAGCAGCTATTTAAGTAAAACAATCTTCATAATTTCAAACAGCAGCTCTGCTTCATTGTACTTATGTATATAAATTAAATTTCTCCTTACCATTCAATAATAATTCCACCATGAGTAAGTCCACCGCCAAATCCGTAAAGTAGTATCTTATCACCTGTTGCTATTTTGCTTTCTTTTATTGCTAGCCAAATAGCTAGCGGAATAGACGCACTTGAAGTATTTCCGAATTCTGTTACGCTAACTAGAGTTTTCTCAATAGGATACTCAAGACGTTTGCATATACCTTCAATTAAACGCAAATTTGCACTGTGAGGTACAAACCACTTAATATCTGAAAGTGAGAGCTGAGAGGTTTCTAAAAGTGTTTTAATACCATCTACTACATTTTTCATAACATATCTATATACTTCACCACCATTTTGAACAATACGATGTTCCTTTATAACAGATGATTCACCAATATTTTTTGAATGATTGCTACAATAGATACTATCAGCCCCACTACCGTTTGTTTCGAAATTGGTAGCAATGAAGGCGCCTTTTCCATCAGTTTTTTCTAATAAAAATGCTGATGCCCCATCACCAAAAAGTATACATGTATTTCTATCTGTATAATCAATAAGTTTAGATATTGCCTCAGTTGCTACAACTAGAATTTTTTTATTTTGACCAATCGAAATAAATGCATTTGCTACTGATAATGCGTAGACATATCCTGTGCAAGCTACATTTATATCCATAACGCCTGTTTTTCTGATGCCAAAATGACCCTGAATTAATGAAGCTACATTTGGGACAATGTGGTCGGGGCTAGTTGTCGAAACCACTATCATATCTACATCAGATATGTCAGACCCGTAAACTTCAATTAAATTTTCAATAGCCTTGATAGCTAAGTTGCTTGAATTTTCAGTTTCACTACTAATGTGTCTTTTTATTATACCTGTTCGTCTAATAATCCATTCATCGCTTGTATCTACCAACTTCTGCAAATCATAATTGGTAAGAATATCCTTTGGAACATACCCTCCGACTCCAGTTATTTTTGTTTCTGATTTAATTATCACATCGTTACCTCCTGTTAATTAAAATAGTATCCATCACTGATAAAATAGCCGATTTTTATGTATTTCTGCAATATTTTTTTAAAATCAATCAATTCACAAAGTATACCTATGAAGTAAATATAAGTATAAATAATATTATACCATGATAAGTTATTAAAATAAGCCGTTTATGAGTTAAAAAAACACTATACTATTGAATTTCTTTAAATATAATTGTATAATATGTTAAAATATATCACTTAAGCGGATAAGAATTGAATTAATATTTTATATCATATTATCGTTATATGGATAAGTATATTGGGAGAGCCTAAATGAAAATAAAGCAAATTTTAAATCGGTTTTATGTACATGATATTGAACAATCAATAAAATTTTATGAAAAAATATTAAATGAAAAATGTAATTTGAGATTTAAATATTCTCAAGCAAATTTAGAATTAGCACAAGTAGGAAATATTTTGATTATAAGTGGTTCTGATGAAGCATTAAAGCCATTTAAAGATACTAAAGCAACATTTTTAGTGGATTCTATTATTAAATTCAAAGATTTTTTGTTAAATAACGGCGCCACTGTCATACGCGACTTAAAAGTAGTTCCAACCGGAATGAATATGACTGTACAACATTTAGATGGTTCTATAGTTGAATATGTTGAGTATAAAAATGAATTTTAAAAGATTACATGAAGTTTATAAAAAAAAATAAGCGCACAAACTAAAAACTTATCTTTTTAAATGTACCTTTATCTATTTGCAATTCAATATCTATATCTGCTTTTTCATAACCTACTACTTTTATACGATTATTACCTTTCCTAATTGGTACAGTTAATACCGTTCCTCCCTTTATACAATACTCTCCTTCAAATTGATAACCATCTTTACCAATTTGAAGAATTAATTTTTACAACTCCCCCTTATAAATATTATGTAAGGTTAACATGTTACCGTCTATGACACGCCGTCTTTACATAATTCAACAAACATTCATAATTTTCCTTTATATTCTGAATAAAAAAATATAATCTCCATGGATCATATATGAAATACTAGTTAAGTTTATAAAATTAGCATTTAATGGTATAATATTCATATTAAAAGAGGTGAATTTATGAAATTAACTATTGTATTAACTTCATGCAAAGTCATTAGAAATAGAGATTGCATGGAGTAATAATCTATTAAATATTGACTTTGCAACTTTAATTATTAATATAATTAAGGAGTGGAGTTAAAATGAAAAATTTAAAATATAATAATAAATTAAAAAATTTTTATATATTACAATTAGGGCAATTTATTTCTCAATTTGGTAGTAAAATGACTAGCTTTGGATTGATTATGTGGGCATATGAACAAAGTGGTTCTGTATTGTATATATCATCTTTAACTGTTTGTTCATTACTTCCATCTATATTGCTTAGTTTCTTTGCAGGTAGTTTTATTGATGTTTGGAATAAGAAAAAAATATTATTGATAGCTAATGCTATTGCAATAATTTTTTCGTTAATTACATTAATACTGTTGTTTTTTAATCAACTAGATATCCGTTATTTATATTTAATCAACTTTACTTTAGGAGTTGTTGATGCATTTCAAGGACCTGCATCAGATGTTGTAATATCATTAATAGTTCCAAAGAAATATTATACACAAATAAGTGGTTTACGTTCTTTTGCAATTTCATTTACTACTACACTTGCACCAATTATTGCTACTTCGTTTTATGTATTGCTGGGAATGAAGGTAATTATAATTGTTGATTTAGGCACCTTCTTATTTTCATTTATATCTTTATTGTCTTTTGTGTACATTCCTAATAACATTATAGAAAAACAAGATAAGAAAGAAAGCTTTGTTTCAAACTGCAAACAAGGAATTACTTATATCGTAAACAGAAAAGACATTTACCATCTCATCATTTTTATGGGATTTGTAAATTTCATTGCAGCTATATATAGTTGTAATTTTACACCTATGATTTTGCTTAGAAATGGAAATAATAAGTTTGAACTAGGTATTGTAAGTAGTACCATTGGTATTGCTGGTATTATAGGAAGTATTTTAGTAACAGTAATGAAACAGCCTAAAAAAAGAATACCTATTATTATAAATACAATGACATTTTCATTCTTAGTCTGCAATAGTATGCTTGGAATTGGCCGTAACTATTATATTTGGATAATTGCAGTTTTTGCAGGTAATTGTTTAGTTCCATTCTTAACAGCTAATGTTGAGTATATAATGAGGACAAAAATCCCAATAGAAATGCAAGGAAGAGTTTTTTCTGCAAGAAATACATTACAATACTTATCTATCCCTATTGGATATATATTAGGCGGACTTTTAACAGATAAAATATTTGAACCATTTATGAGTAACCCCTCTAGTTTTCAACGATTTTTTTCTTATATTGTTGGTAATGGAAGAGGGTCAGGTAATGGTTTAGTATATATATCGATAGGATTGATAGGTTTTTTAGGATGTTGTTTCTTTAAATTTGATAAACATTTAAAGAAATTAGATGACTAAACAATCCAATCTAATGGTTAGAATTAAATAGAATGGATTTATTTAAAAATAAATCCATTCTATTTTTTAGGTTATTGTTGAATCAATATTATTGTTATTGAAATAAGATAGGGCACATATTGAAATTAATTTCCATAATGTGCTCTATCTTTTCATATTTTATATCCAAACTGGTTTTAAATTCATCTACTAAATAATACGGTATCCTCAATAATTGTTTAGTTATATTATATTATTTAACATTTAATGTAGTACTTGTTGAAATCCCAGTAATTGAATTGCCTCTATTTATTACAATTAATGTCAAGTTAGTATATATTTTCATTTAATGCTTTTTCCAAATTCAAAAACTTCATGCAATTTCTCTGCATAATTCATAGAACCCTTTTTTCAATTCCAGAGATAGTGGTAATCCCCTTATATCCCCATTTTAAATAGTTATTTAAATTCAGTTATAATACCTTTTACTGTGCTATTATAATCATCACTATCTACAAGATTAATGTCCCTATTTAGCTTTATATGTAGCTTTTTGCCATTGGTAAAAATTATGGTACCTTCAGATGTACATATATCTATATTTGCAACCTGCACACCACCCTCAATTTGATAAACATTGTCTGAGATTGTATCTCTATTTTCAGTGGATACTGAAATATATCTGTCTTCACCTATATTTCCTTCTACTAACAAATAAATTATTCCTAGTTCACATTTAACTGCAACATAATTTTCATTATTAACATATACTTCTAAGCAATTGCCTAACCCATCTATTTCCCATTCTTTTAGGTTATGCTTATGTATTGTAACAAGTTTGTCACTTGAATACATTTTTCTTGTTAAACTGTGATTAAATAGGTATTTAAATATAACTATTTCCTTTGAGGATAAATCCCTACTTATCATTTTTTCTATATTCTCAAGTTCTTTTGTTAAGTCTTCATTTGATGAAATATCAGCTTTAAACTGTTCTTTCGTCTCTGTTGGATATTTCTCTTTGCATTCTTTAATATGATTGTCTACCATGTTTTCTAATAAAGCATTTAGAGCACCATTAAAATCATTCTTTAATAATATCATTTCCATTTTCAAAACCCCTTTTTAATTTGATTTCTTCATGATTTCTTCATGATTTCTTTAATTTCTTTATTATCTGAAATCATAAGTTCGAAAGTATCAGTGTTTCTCTTTATAATAGATGATACATTTTCATAAATTTGCTTTTCTATATATTCCTCTGCTGAATTATCTCCATCTATCAGGCTATATATATATTCAAGCGTTTTATCTAAAAATGCGTAAATGTCTTTTAGTAAATTAGTGTCTTTGGTTTTATAACTTTCTAGGCAAAAGGATACCGATTCCCTTATTAGTGAAACAGTACTGCTACTTATTGTAGCTCCAGTTTCTAATATTAATAAATTCAATTCAATTTTCTTTAATTTCAACAATATATCATCACTAAAGGAAACCATTAAATTTAGCGATTCTTTATCTAATTTCTTACTTATAGGTATAGCTTTAATCAGACTTCCAAATAAATTGTTTTTTAAATATAAGTAGGCTGACACCCCTGTTATTAAATATATTATATTTATTACTAGACTTAACAATCCATTGCCAAATATTGAAGAAACTACCGTTATACTGAATCCACTAATGAAAAATATTGAAAGCTTATTAAATTTATTTTTTATTTTATTGATTTCAAACATCAAAGTGTTAGTAGTGTTTTCTACTTTATTTGGTCTTAAAATTTTTATAAGCTCCTTGAATTTTTCTATCTCAAGATTATTCGAATTTTTTACATTTCGTAGCCTTTCTTTTTCATCTAAAGAGTTTTGCATCTCCCTTTTTTTATTATTTTCAGCTTCTAATTGTTGATCTAATAACTTTTGGACCTCTTTTTTTCTCCTACAATCAAATTGTAATACTTCTTCTTTTTTCACTTTTTTTAAATCAAAAAGTTCCTCTTTCGTCATTTTAAGATACTTATCTTCTGTTACAAATAAAGAAGCATAATATGTCATTAGTTTGTTTGAATCATTAAATATAGTATAAATAGGTTCTTCTTTTTCTTCGTTCATTTTAAAGACAGAATATACTTCCCCTTCTACTAAATCGTCTATATCTAAAACGCCTATATACACTACATCTTTTATAGATTGCATTAACCTATGCGTTGGATAAAAAATTTGATCAGGTACAACTATTTCAACTCCACCTTTTTCATTTATAACCCTATAGCAAGGTAATATATTAAAGTCATATTCATATGTATATTCCGTTGTTGTATCAAGTACAATATATTCCTTTTCTTTTATAAATTCAGCTTTTTCTGTACGACATGTTTTTAATTCTAAATATTCTCTTCTCATAAATAATACCTCCTTAAAAGGAAAACTGATTCATTCTATTATACTTGTTAAAATAACTATTAGTGAAACATTTTTTTATATTTACAATTATTTTTTCTATTTATAGCATTTATCTACACAGTCCAACATACAACTATAATTACCTTTTATATTTCACGACATATTAAAAACTCCGAGCTATTAGTCTCGGAGTGTATTAATAATAAATATTTATTTTACCTGAATTGTAGATCCTATAGGTATATTATCATAAATATATTTTGCGTTTTCAAGAGCGAGCCTTATGCATCCATGTGATTCAACTGCCCCTAAATTACCATCTATCACGTTTCCGCTCTTGTCATATAAAATACTATGGAATAAATAATTACCGCTAATTTGAGTAAAATACTTGCAATAAACAGGTGCAGTGTCTGTACCTGTTTTGAAATTTAGTCCCTTAATACCAACGCGGAAATACCCAGTTACAGTTGGAGTTTCAGCTTTGCCAGAACCACAAGAAAAGGTATTAATTAATTTCCAATTATGCATTGAGCCATAAAAAACATAAACTCTTTGCTGGGATAGATCCACTAAAATATAATTATTCGTAGAACTTGTATTCTCACCACTATTTAATTTACTTTCATAAATCGATTTTACATCAACATCATTTGAGCTTAGTAGCGATTGAGTTGCTGGCTTGTACATATTGTCCTTTGTAGGCGTTTTGTACATAACATCTATTGTTTCAGCTGTTACCTTACCACTAGGTATAAGATTATGTCTTTGTTGAAAATCCATAACCGCATAGATTACACCTTCACCATAATCACCATCCACAAGAACATTATAGCCGTATTTTTTTAACCTAGTTTGTATCCTTATAACATCTTCACCCTTGTCTGATGCTTTTATTATAGATTTATCTGGTCTCTCACTGTCGAGCTCAGCTTTAGTTTTAGTTTTATGAACAATCTTGCTCTTATTACTTGATACTATTAAAGAATTTTTTTTAATAATAGCATTTGACTTTATTTTATAACCAATGCTAGCCCCAATTACCATCATACCAACAATTCCCAAAACAACAGTTTTTTTACTTCTAATACTTCTCATATTATTCACTCCCACCAATCTAATCAGTTTTACAATAGTTAATACCCTAAGAATGATTATAATTTCACATTTATACCATACTATAAACGCTACTCATAACCTTTTAGTTGCAACAAAAGTGCAATAATATAAATAATATTATTATAAATCTTGGATTTCTTTTATTATAGAAGGAAGTGCCTCTATAATGTGATTTGCATTTACGCAAAACATTTTCTTTGAAAGTTTATCCCCAGAGTATCCGTGAATATATGCACCAATACATGCTGCCGTCATTATGTCATAACCTTGAGATATAAAAGATGCTATAATACCCGTCAGACAGTCCCCCATTCCACCTGATGCCATTGCACTACTCCCAGTAGGATTAATTTGCACTGTTTTACCATCTGTAATTATTGTATTAAATCCTTTAAGTAACAAAACGACCTTATGTTTCTTTGCAAATTCTTTTGCTATGTCTATTTTGTTTTTATTTATTTCATCTATTGAAAACCCCGATATTCTTGCCATTTCCCCCATATGAGGCGTAAGAACTATCTGACATTTCTTATTTTTAAGAATTTCAAGATTCCCCTCAAGCACATTTAAACCATCCGAATCAATTACAACAGGACATTTAGAGTTCAATAAAACTTTTTTCAGTAAATTTAAAGTGCAATTATTATTCCCTAATCCTGGGCCAATTGCAATAGAATCACTTTTAGTTATTAAGGAATCTAATCTTATTTCATCATTAGTTGAGACAGTCATAGCTTCAACTAATTTTCCACTTAGTATATTTTGAATTGAGCTATCACATCCTAACGTAACAAGTCCAGCACCACTTCGGACAGCCGCCTGAGTTGAAATATACGCGGCACCTGTAAACCCTGCTGATCCTGCCAAAATAAGTGTTCTTCCATAATCACCTTTATGTGAATACTTATTTCTTTTCTTGATTAACCCTTTAATAAAGTCTATATCCATTATATATTCATCCTCATGAAATTTATCTACTATGGCTTTTGGTATTCCAATCTTCTCAATAACAATTTCTCCCGTAATGGACTCCGCGTCATATGAAATAAAACCCCTTTTATAAAGTTCAAATGTAACTGTTTTATTACTTCTAATACAATTCCCCATCACTTTCCCACTATTACACTCAAATCCTGATGGGACATCAATTGATAAAATATACTTACTATTCTCATTCATAATTGTAATTGCTAAAGAATAAATACCTTTAACTTCTCTAGATAATCCGGTTCCAAAAATTGCATCAATAGTAATTTCGGATTTAATTATGCTTTCCCTTAAAATTTCAAGCTCCTCATTGTTATTTACTTCTATTATTTTCGCACCCATATTTCTTATGATATTAAAATTCACCAGTGCATCAGCGCTCATATTTTCATCTGAGCCAAGAAAAAACACTTCCACATAATTCCCTCTATTTAAAAGATGCCTTGCTACAACAAAACCATCCCCACCATTATTCCCACTAGAGCAAACAATTACGAATTTTTTATTATTTTCTGGTATATTTTTCATTACCTTTAGTGCTGCATTTTCCATTAGTATAATACCTGGGATCCCTAAAACGTCTATACAATAACTATCAATATTTCTCATTATCTGTGATGTTGCGATTTTCATTTTCATTTCCCTCCAAAACTGCAAAAACAATTGCATTTCTCTCAATTTTAATAATATCAGTTTCAATTCATAGTATCAATGGGTCATATTCAGAATTTGAAATTCATTTTGAAATCACTCTTAATCTATAGGTCTTTTCTATAAACTACATTTTGTTTCATATTGAATGTAATGTCGAAATTTGTAGAATGATTATCGCTAACCGCGACATATTATTACAATATAACTCCTTATTTAGATGTATAATAAAGAATTGGAGTTGAGTAGTTTTGATAATACATAGAAAAGACAACCATGAAAGATAAGAAACTTATTGTCTCGTTAGAGAATAAAGGTATGGTTCTTGCAACGAATTGTGTATTTAACCAAAATAAAAATGTGGACAAGCCTATCATATATGTAAGGCTAAACTGTAGTTTGCGTAAAGAAACTAAAGATATATTGGAGGTAACTTATGAAAAACAAAATAGCTTTTGTATTAACAATAATAATAATTTTAAGTTGTAAAATAGCACCTGCCAAGACACAAACTCAACAAATACCAGTGTTTATGTATCACATGTTAACAACTGACTCTCATAAAACAAATAATTTAACAGTTTTACAATCAGCATTCCGTTCACAAATGAACTATCTAAAAATTAATGGCTATACTACGATAACAATGGACCAATTTTACGCTAGCATGTCTAAAAAAATTATATTACCCGCGAAATCAGTCTTAATAACATTCGATGATGGATATATAAGTAATTATAAATTAGCATATCCTATATTAAAGGCGAATAAACAAAAGGCTACGCTATTTATGATATCTCATGAAGTAGGCAGAACATCTGATTCAATGAATGCTAAACAACTACTAGAGATGGATATTAACGGATTTAGAGTAGAAAGTCATACAGATTGGCATGAAAATTTGGGCAGCTTACCCTATGCAAAACAACTAAATGCAATAAGAGCTGCAAAAACATCATTAGAAAAATTATTAGGAAGAAAAGTGATGTATTTGGCATATCCATGTGGTTCATATAATACTAATACAATTAAAGCAGCCCATGCAGCAGGATGCAACTTAGGACTAACCACAAATGAAGGATTCACTTCAAGATTAGATAACCCATATAGAATAAATAGGATATACATGGGTCCGTCAGACAACTTAAAAACTCTAAAACATAAACTTGAATATGGTAAACAATTAATGTGGCATATCAATACATACTTACTATAGTTATAAAAAATAAAAAAGCTTAGCGTAATCGCTAAACTTTTTTACTTGAACCCATTATACAGATAATATTTTTGGCCAATTACATATGTTAGTTTTTTCATTTTTTATCTTTGTTCCTTCGCATTCCATCTTTAGTACTGTCATTTCTTTTATAAATCCCATTACTCCAATTGCTATTAACGCACTGCCTATAACCCCTACTATAATATCTGATCCCATATAATTCTTTCATCTCCTAAAACGTCTCATAATTTTAATTTTTAACCTAAGATAAAATTATACTATGACATATAAGAGCTTAGCAAATATTCAAATTGACGATAATACGTTTACTTAGTCAAAATCATTTAAAATAATATTAATTGCTATTATATACAGTTGTCGTGAATTTTTTATATTCTTACCCTTTTAGTTGCTTTAAAATAATCAATAAAAATCATAACATGTTAGGTAATAAATGGTTCAACTCACTTATAAGTTCAACATTACTTTATCCCATTAATTTCTTTTACTTCAATACCTGCTAATTTCATTAAATATATCGCATTTCTTGTAGGTGAAATACCAATTTTTAATTTATAATCAAAGTAAATTTCATTTTTTTTATAATATTCAGAAAAATAATAGTTTTTAACTTTTGAATTTCTATGATTCTCCATTTCAGCTAACTCTAAATCATGAGTGGATACAAATCCTAAATTTCCAGTTTTACTTAATTGTTTTACCAAAATCATAGCTCCAGTGTGCCTATCCCTTGAATTGGTACCTTTAAAGATTTCATCTAATAAAAAAAGAACTTTTTTTCCTTCTTTTGAAGCCTTAACGATATTTTTAATTTTTAATATTTCTGCATAAAAAGAAGATATACTTTGTCCTAGATTATCGCTTACCCTCATACAGCTATAGAAATCCATAATAGTACAACAAAATTGATCTGCACATACAGGAGCTCCGGCATATGCTAATACAATATTTATTCCAACAGTTCTCATAAATGTACTCTTACCAGGCATATTAGAACCTGTTATAAGCATAACTGAATATGGTGCTTCCACTTTTAAATTATTACATACCCTGTTTTCCCCTAAAAGAGGGTGGCCCATATTTTTAGCAATAATCTTTGATGGTCCAGTTACAATATTAGGCATACTCCCCCCAATCAATACATAATAATGTTCAACATACACCAATTGCTCATAAATATTAAACACTCTGTTTCTTGAATTGAATACCATTATATTTAGGTGGTGAAAATTTCATAAACCAAGTACCGAAATCCATTTTTATCTCCGAACCAGTTACATTAGAATACTTTATTACCTTATAGCCCAAACCATAGTATTCTATGGATCCTCCATCTTTGTACATTACCATTGGAATTGCAAAAATAGGAGATTTATTTGCTTTTTCTAAACAAAAATCAGTAATAAAAAAAGTTAACACAATAATTAACAATCCACCTATTATAATATTTCTCTTTTTCATCATATAATAACCCCCTACTACTATCTTTTTCTAAAATAACTTCGTATCGTATCCCTTAGATAGTTATTACTTCATCAATACTGCTTTTATACAATCGTTAACGTAGTTGTTATCTTCAAGCTTATCCTGTACTTTACTTTTCCATTCCTCTTTTTTTAATAAACCCGGTAAATCTCGCCCATACCACTTTTCAACATCTAAGCGTGAGACTTTATATGCTGAACCAGTAAAGTTGTAATTTATTACTTGAAGATTATCAATTAGAGCAAATGCAACAGTAGAATTGTATATCAAAGCTTTATTCACATTATTCTCATTAATATCTGCTATACTATCCTTATAATTCACTTCTGCTGTTAACTTATTTGGAAATAACTCAAAAGACATTTTAATATTACTTAATGGCAATTTGTGAAATAAATTAGTTATATTGCTCGAATTACCCATATATTTATTTCTATATTTTAGAACATTATTTATGTCGTGTGTTATAGGGTTTTGCTGCTGAACCATATACTGACTATTTTTCTGATTATTCTTTGGTATAACAATAAACTGAACTAGTCCAAATAAAACCATTCCTATTATTGCTAATCCGATTATTAAATTATTCCTCGTTTTCATTGTCTTCACCCACCTCATATTTCAATTCATTAATCTGTTTACTTGATTTATACTTGCTAAAAATACTATCAACATGATTTTTTAAACTATTCATACCCATTATCCCTCCCTTTTAATAAGTTTATCTATTAAATCTCTTGCTATCTTCCAAGCTGAAAGTGATTTCTCATAATTTTCTTTACCTAGTTCTGTAATCCTATAATACTTTCTTCTGCCACCCTGACTTTCACTTCCCCAATAAGACTCAATAAGTTTTTGTGATTCAAGCCTTTTTAAACTTGTATACAATGAAGGTTCTTTTAATTCGTATTTTCCTTCACTATTTTTTGAAATAGCTTTAATGATTTCATATCCATAGTTATCTCCATCACATATTACTCGAAGTATTATTGAATCAATGTTACCACGAATTAATTCACTACTGATATTGATTTTATTCATTATTTCACCTCGTAATTATACTTTAACGCATATTACTATGTGTGTCAATGTAATATGTATCATATACTAATTAATTCATATTAACCGTAGTTTCAATATCTAGTTATCACAAACCACTCACAATTATATTACTTTCATATTGAGGCTATTGAACATCTTTAAAAATGAAACAATACACAATTTATGGTAGTTATGGTATGATTAAATATATCATTATTTAATTTTTGATATTGTATTTAAATATTTAGATGATGGAAAAGTAAAAACCACTTCAGGTGGAGGGGGATCAACAGGTTCAATACTTTATAAGGAAGGTTATAAAAGTTTTAGCAACAGCGGTGGGAGTGGTTATGGTTTTAGTAAAGATGAGGCTGTAACTTATACAATTAAATGGAATAGACATAAACTATTCAATATAGTAAGGAGGATTTATATGGAATTTAACCTTTTAACAATTATTTTTACATTTGTTAACATTGCTATATTAGTTGCCATTATAATAGGAATATATAAAGCAATACAAATTTTTAAAAATTATATTAATAGAAGTAAGAATATGGAGAAAAAGATAGATATTATTTTAGATAAATTAGAAAATAAAGAAGATAATTAATATTCAAATTTGCATATAATAAGATGTTATCATGTTGATGTTTTTTATCTTAGTAATTCTAATATTATAAATGAACTCCCTCTTTAATTAAGGGGAGTTCATTTATATTCTCCTCTTATAATTGCAAATGTTCTTTTACTGTTAATCAGTTGAGTACTTTAATCTATTCTAGGATTAGAAATTTTGCTTTCAAATACTTTCTTACTATCAGAAGCACTTATCCATACCCTATGTAATGAAAATATACCATTCTTTTTAGAGGACCAGCCCTTTTCGGTGGTGAAAGCCATTTTGTAACCAGCTTCTTTCAATGCCTCAATTGCACTTTTGTTGTACCCACCATAAGGATATGCAAAGAAATTTATTCTTTTATTTAATGT
>ERZ1463033.39-NODE-39-length-20189-cov-10.285636_pt1 | contig 20189 bp, 18 predicted proteins | sample MGYA00564481_ERZ1463033 | MGnify/ENA primary metagenome ERZ1463033 (study PRJEB39244, sample SAMEA3635150) | Helicobacter pylori | study: EMG produced TPA metagenomics assembly of PRJEB11511 data set (Assembly of a 5300-year-old Helicobacter pylori...
ATAATCTTTTTCATTGATAATTTCCATTTTTTCTTTTTCCATTTTAATCACTCCCAAATTTTGATTTAAATTATTAAGAATACAATTTACTTTTAATATTAGTCATTAACACTTGCAACTGAATTGTGCATGAACCAACAATCTGTTAAGCAATGTTGTGATTGTGTATCGCAGTAAGCATAACCTTCTACTTCATAATCTTTTTCATTGATAATTTCCATTTTTTCTTTTTCCATTTTAATCACTCCCCCCCAATTTTTAATACACAAACATTTTTGTTTCAGCTTTCATGTTTGTAGTTATATATCATTTGTATATAGTTACATAACTATATACAAAATGAATGCATAAGAATACTGTGTTTTCCTAGTTTATTTAAATCTTATATGGTAAGCTTTTCAATTACATTTTCTAAATTTTCTAGAAAACTTAATTTAGAATCATATTGCCATAAGTTATACTCAATCAATATTTTTCTGAATTCACAATCAATTGGAATAGTTCCTATTTTATCTTTATTCGCATAAATTTCAGCGAAACAACTACCTCCGCAAAAATACTTAACTTCACAATCTTTGCATATTGGCCTTTCATCTATATGAAAGCATTCCTTGTAAAAATTACTTTTTACTTTTTTGCTTTTATTCTCTATAATTTTATTTACTCCATCCCTCACTATATTTCCATAGCAAAACTCAGAATAAAATAAAGAGGGACAGGAATATGCATTACCATCGGCATCTACAAATAAAGTATTTTCCTTTGCAGAACAATTATATCTAGGAATCAAACTTGTTGTTGCAAATTCTTGAATGCAAGTTGCGTTATATCCTTTCTCATAGATATATTTATAAATCCCCTTGTATATTTTTAAAATTTCTTTATCTTTAAACATTAAATTATTATTTCCTTTAGCCTTTCCAATTGGTGCGACAGTTCTTACAACTATATGTTTAGGATCATACTCTGTTACTAGATCCATAAATTTAAATATATTACTCCAATTCTCAGATGTCATAACGTAAGAAAATAGCATTGGTATATTATTTTCTTTTAATTTTTGTACTACCTGAATAATTTTCTCGTACTGCCATTCAGAATTTTCTTCGAAAATATTTTCAAAACTTATATCTATATGATGTAATTTTCCTTTTAAATTTGCTATAAGATTAGAATCTAATAATAGCCCATTAGTCTCAAGTATAAGTTTACAATCCAGTTTTTCATGAATATAATCTATAATTTCAAACAAATCATCTCTTAATGTTGGTTCACCACCGGTTATTATAATGGCTCCTACTTTATAATTACTAAGCTCATCTATTATAGCTTTCATTTTAAAAATATTTATTGCTAATGGCTCGTCCACATTTGGACTACAACTTAATGAACAGAAGCTACAACTTAAATTACACTTTCTTGTTATAGTAAAATACATAGTGCCAATATCGTTAATATCAATACTGCAATCACCACTATTTTGTTGTTGTATTTTATCTGATTCTAAAATTCCTGCCTTAATAAATCTATCCAGAATAACTTTTTCTTTATCGTTAATAATATCATTTTGTTCATTCCCCTCAATTACATTATCTATCATTTCTTTAACTTTCGATCCTATTCTTAACCATTTGCCTTCTTTGGGATTTAAAAATAAAAACTTATTGTATTTACTTAATACTTTTACATTATCTTTGAAACTATATTTCATATTTATCTCACCCTATTACCCTTTCATATTTTTTTACTAATGCATGCCAACGTGAGTTTTGCAATAACTCTTTATTTAAGCTATGTCGAATTTTGGCAAGTTCACAACTTGGAAATGATACTTTATAAAATTCATCATTATTTTCAAGATTTTTCATTAAACAGTCACAGCTAGAGCAATAGTCTTTTATATTACAATTCTCACACTTATCAGAAAGTTTTCTATCATAGTATTTAAATTTCTCAATTGCATTTTCATAAACACCTTCTTGTATATGCCCTATCTTAGCTGCTTCCTTGGTGCAAAATGTACATGGGTAAATAGATCCATCCGTAGTTATAAAATTATTGATTATTCCGCAACCACAAAAGTAATTTTTTCTTTTGTGTATCAATTTTTTTACTTCTCCATCAATAAAATTCCATGCAAAAGGATTCCCCTCTTCCGATTTATCTAGGTACAATTCTATGCTCTTTTTAAGTTCAGATTTTATTTTACTAAAATCATCTATAGTCCATTCTTCTTCATTCCAATATCCATATTCTTCTAATCCAATAACAATCTTTCGAAATCCTAAATTTATAATTGATAATAGATTTTCATAGAGATTATTATAGGTGTTTTTCGCTACAACCATACTGACCTGCATGATCTTTCCTGTCTTCTCTTCATAATGTCTAATATTGTCTATGTTTTTCATTATTTTATTATATGTAGGATTCCCATGAACATCTACCCTATTTAAATCATGATTACCAGGTGTACCATCTAAACTTATTCCTACTGTAAAATTGTTTTCTATAAAGAATGTACTTACCTCTTTATCAAATAACAATCCATTAGTCACTAGATCAAATGTTATTTTTAAATTAGTATTTTTATTAGTATAGTGTGTTAATTCTTTTATCATATCAAATTTAAGCAATGGCTCTCCACCAAAAAAAGTTACATTAATTTCTTTTTGATTTAGTTTTAAAGCCCTTTCTATTTCAAAATCTATCGCTTTCCTAGCAGTTTCAAAATCCATAGCATCTGATGAATGCTCTACAAAACAATATTTACATCTTAGATTACAATCTTTTAACAGTTGTAAAGTTACATTATACATAATTAAAAGCCCCCTTAGTCACATTTACATTTTATATATGCCCAGAAATTAACTTTACATTTTTCTCTTTAGCAATTTTATAAAGTTCCCTATATTCATCAATTAAAAGGTCTTCTTTACATAAAACATTTCTTCCAAGTATTAATGCCTGTTTTATAATTTTTATTTTTAAATCCTTTTGTTTATCTTTAGGTATGAAACTTAAATCTCCTACCATTAATGTATCTGCCTGTTCTAACCCTTGTACTAAACTTTTGTATATTTTCACCTTTTTAATTTGTAAATCTTTTTTAATTTCAAAATAATTATAATAAGTGATACGTGGATCGTATATTCCTACCGACTCATGTTCATAATCATTAATTTTTTCCATTATATTTAGGTTTTCTTGATTTATAGGAAAAAATAATATTTTTTTCATCCATTTTCTTTCATCTAATTTTACTTTCATATAAACATTACTATTTAGACTATATTTTATAAGCATTTCTTTAAATACGCTAAAATTTGTAGTTGAGTTCTCATACATTAAGTGTGCTAAAATTCCAGTAATGTGTGCGCAGGCAAAACTATTACCCTTCATATATTTATATCCATTATTTTTCCAACAAACCTTTTGTAATTCCCCATTTGCAATAAATTCATTTTTATCGTTATTGTATACATATCCATATTTATATTTTATTTTTTCCCCGATAACGCCTATTACTTCGTTAAATGCTGCCGGATAACTTAGTATTCCGTTATTATGGAAAGCAGAAATAATATAAATATCTTTGTTAAATGCACTTTTGCATAATTCATAAAGCCTTTCCTTATTAATTTTTTTTGTAATTCCTAAACTTAAGTTTATAATCCGTACATTTTCTTTTATCGCAATTTGAAGTGCATTATATAAAGCATCAAAAGAGCACTTTAAATTTTCATCTAAAATTTTAATACTTATTAAATCTACATTCTCACACTTATCAAATATTATCCCAGCTAGAGCAGTTCCATGACCATTGGAATCAGCAAAACTATTCCTTACATAACTTTTGGTGTTATTACAAATTACTTCAATTCCTTGTATTGATTTATCATATAGCTCCGAATGATTAATCTCTACCCCACTGTCAATTAAAGCAATTCTAATTTTATTCATACTACATACAACTCCTATTGACTTAATTCTTTTTTATATAATTCCTTGTATACATTATTATGTTTTAGTAACAATTCATGTTCTCCACAATCTGTTATAGTGCCATCCTCCACTATAAAAATCTTATCCACATCCTTAAGGTCTTTTAATTGGTGTGAAATTAAAAGTATTGTACAATTACCTCTCAATTCTTTTATAACTTCCTTTACTTTATCTTTTCTATAGTTATCTAACGAATTCATAGCCTCATCAATTATTAAGATTTTTGATTCTTTCAATAAAGACCGAACTATACCTAACCTCTTCTTTTGTCCTCCCGATAGGTTATTACCATTTTCATCTAAAATAGCATTATATTTATTAGGTAAATTTTCTATATATTCATTCATATCTACTTTTTCAGCATATTCTTTTATACTTTCTAACGAAGTGTCGCTATTTCCTAACTTTAAGTTTTCATATATAGACATATTAAAAAGTTTTATTTCCTGAGGTATTATACTAATATTATTTCTCAAAGATTCTAAATTTATATTTTTTATGTCTAAATCATCAATAAATATTGATCCCTTTTGAGGATTATACAATCTAGTTAATAAGTTAAATATTGTAGATTTTCCACAACCGCTCTGGCCAACAAAAGCTACTAATTCTCCTGGATTAATGCAAAAGCTCAAATTTTTAAGTACTTTTTCAGATTTATTGTATGAAAAACTTACATTTTTAAATTCAATTTTACCGTCTATTTCTTTTAATTCTTTAGAATTAGTAATATCAATTTCCTCAAGCTTTTCATCTAGTATTGTATAAATTCTTTCTAATGCTGATGTTGCACTTTGTATTTGACTGTTTAAATTTGAAAATAACCTTAATGGAGCAAATAGTTGTCCTTGATAACTTTGAAATGCAATTAATGATCCTAAAGTTATACTACCTTGAATAAGTGCCTGTCCACCTATTAACCATAATGCCCCTGTTGCTAAAATAGATAGTAAAAAAGTTGAGTTCATATTAAGAATTTGAAATTTCCACAAACCTATACTCTTATTGTAAAAAATATTATATAATAAATTAAATTTACTATAAGCCCAAGCTTCTCTATTAAATAATTTTATAGTAACAATATTGGAAAACACTTCAGACAAATAGCTTATATTATTACTTGTAGCATTTAACTTTTCCTTACTTTTTTGTCTTGTATGTTTTCCAAAATAGTTGGCCATAATCAAATACATACTCATTATAACTAGAGAAACTAACGTGAGTTTAATATTTAGATAAAACATGATACTTAGTACAAAAATCAAACCAATAATATTTCCTATAAACTCCATAAATGCTGAACTTGCAACTTGCTGAAGTACTGTTACGTCATTCTCCACTCTTGATATCAATTGTCCACTCGTCATTTTGCTAAAGAATGATGCTGGAAGATTTAATACATGATTTATCAAGTTTAAGCGAACATCTACTAATATCTTCTCACCTACTTTAAAAAATATTAAATCCTTTATGACTCTAATAAATAGTTGCAATAAATATCCCACTATCATACTGCTTAAAATTATATAAAAGTATTTATACTGCCTATTTGTAAATACATTATCGATTAACATTTTATTTAAATAAGGTATTACTAAAACAAATATACTATCGGCAATTATTAAAATAAATACTAACAATTCATTCTTCCAGTATTTAAAGAAAAAATCTTTTACAAACCGCTTTATTAAATTTTTTTCTCCACTTTTACTTCTCATTTATAATAATATCCTTTCATAATATAGCTTTTAATTTATAAATATTTGATAACTGTTTTATTAGGAATTATTTGTGGATTAGTTTTAATACAGTCCAGCATTTTCATAATAGTACTATCTTGTTTTTTACAAAGTTCATCTACAATTTCTCCAATTATTTTGTAAAGTATATTTTCATGTATACACCAAAACTCATCACTTAAATTTAAATATCCCGTTGATATATAATTGTTAAATGAACATTTTCGTCCTTGACAAAAATGTGCAATTGAACATTTTTTACATTTGTCATCTTTTACTATATATTTTGAAAACGTATCACATCTTTTTTTCTTATCTATGTTGCCTTCAATTTTTCCTAAGCAGAATTCTTTATTATCTATTACATAAGCACAAGGGTATAAATTTCCATCAGGATTTATTACAAAATGTCCAAATCCAGCATTACAAAACCTTGGCTCACAGGTTTGTATATATTGAGATATTTTACCATCAAACATTGAAAAATAGAATCTGCTTTTATCTAAGCTATCTATATAATCTTTTTCTATTTTACTATATGCATCTTCTAATTCTTCATATTTCCCACTCCAGTCAGCAAAACTATCTGGTATAGCTGATATATCCATAAAACCCTCTTCTCTGAGCCAACGAACATTTTCCACAAATTTATCAACTGTTTTCGGCGTAACTGTCATTCTAATACTCAAATTGCACTTTTTATCATTAAGTAAATGTATAGCCTTTATTACTTTGTTATAAGTGTTCTTATTATCTATAGTCTTTCTATTCAAATTATGTGTATCTTCTTTTCCATCTAAACTCACTTTTACGCGAAAATTATTTTCAAAAAAGTAATTTGCAATATCTTCATTAACTAATGTTCCATTCGTAGTTAATGAAAATCTATAATCTAAATTTTTATTCTTACCTCCCTCTTTTAAATATTTCGTAGCGAATTTTATAAGCTCGAATTCCAACAAGGGTTCTCCACCGTGAAATGACAAATCTATTTTACCTTTCGGTTGGGAACTCTCTATTATAGAATCCAATATGCCTATTACAACTTGCTTAGACATTTTCTCATTGCTTTTATTTTTCTCGTAGCAATAAGAACAATTTAAATTACACCTATTTGTTACTATTAGTTTTGTCTCTGACATTCTACATCCCTCACCATTCATTTTTATATTATTGTTTATTTTAAATTTTAGATAATTTTATAGTAATCAGCATAGCCCAATCCTACAATTCCAGTTACTGTACTGTTATCACCTTTTGATATTAATTGAATATAAAGAAATATATATTTCTTACAATTCTACTGCTTTTCCTTAAAATAACTTGCTACTACATATTCACATAACATTCCAATTAAGTAAATATATATTCCGCAAAACGAACAGAAACATCCGCTAATCGCAAATAATATGTAATTAGCGGATGTTTTGTCAAATTATTCTTTTCATTCACCAAAATTTACGTTTAACGCCAATAGTGTTGAATTTTATCCAAATATAGTATATATTAATGTTATTAATAATATAAATGAGGTTAAAATGATAAAATCATTATCCACTTTAATATCTAAATACTTAGAGAAAAACAACTCTTCTTTAACAAAAAATGATTTGCTTAAAATTGAATATTCACTACAAGTAGTTTTAGGAGACTCATTAAAATTAATAGTTTTACTTTTAATATTCTCAATATTAAATGAAGTGCCTATATTTTTACTATCTTTTCTTCTTTTAATTTCGATAAGACCCTTTTTAGGCGGTATTCATTGTAAAACCTTTAATTCATGTTTAGCATTTAGCATAATTTATTTCATACTAATATTAGTATTCATTAAATTATCTATGAAATTAAATACTATTTTTTATATACTTTTCTTTATAATATCATTCATTATAACTTTAGCTTATGCTCCCTGTCGTAATGAAAAAAGGCCAATAAAAAATAAAGCAATATTAAAACTATTAGCTTTAATATCGCTCACCTTTTGGTGTATATTATTTTTCACTCTATCTAATGTACAAATATGTAATTGCATATTTGTAAGTATACTGTTTCAAATTATTCAAGCAATTATTATTAATATGAAAGGAGTTGTTTTAAATGCAAAAGTCTGTACCTTTTTTTTCAACCATACTAATTAAGTTATTTGATTTAATTTCAAAATCAAGTTGTATAGCCCTTTATGGCGAACCAGATTATCCTAAAGAATTATTAAAATAAATATCAAAAACAATTTCTCCACATTCTACATTTATTTTTATATATCCTCTATGTGAATTAATTATGGCTTGTACATTATATAAGCCATAACCTCGTATATTTGCATTTTTAGTAGAATAACCTCTTTTAAACATCTCATTTAAATTAAGATCATTAGAATTTGCAATTTGATTTTTAATTATTAAATGAGATTTCTTATCTTGTATTAAAATTTTAATTTCAATATTCTTTTTAATACATCCACCCTTACTTACTTCTTCAAAAGCATTATTTAATAAATTATTTAATAAATTAGATATTTCTTGATAGCTTAAAAAATTATCTAACACATCATTCTCTATTTTATATTCTAAATTAACATTATGTTTTTTAGCTTTACATATATTTCTATATACTATGGATCTAATAACTACATTATCAATATATATAAGCTCATTTATCTTATTATCATAAAAATCTTCATCTTTTATATAAGTATTAATTGCTTGTTTTATTTCTTTTTCATCTAAAACTTCTACTATTCCTCTTATTGTATTTTTATAATTAATAAAATCATGTTGTCTTTGTTTTATTTCTTGAACTATTTCATTAATAACAGTATTATATTCATTTGAAATTCGAAGTTTTTCCTTCTCTCTTATCATTTTAACAATATACAAATATATTAAAATTTGAGTAATAACTAATATACTAAATATTGCTGTAGTAATCAATAAATTATTCAAAATTATCTTATTATTATAATCCCAAACACTTTTAAAAACTACAGCGTATATACTATATGTTAAAATAAGATAAATTAAAATATTATTATTTATTTTTTCAAAGGTGACTTTATTGCTTAAATTGATTTTCGAAAAAATAATTACAAAAAATGCTATTGTTAATTCTATAATAATTCCTCTAATTGTATAACTATAGACAACTTTATTAATAATTATAGAAAACATTAATTGTAATATTATATCTATCAGTGCTACTAAAAGGAATTCTACTATGACATCTTTTAGGTATCTTTTATATATAATCTTGATTATCACAATAGCCATTATATATATCAAAATAAAGTTTATGTTAAATCGTTCAATAACTGTCGTTACAATAGCTACAATAAATATGCTAGATAATAATTCGAATATTTTTTTTTCTTTTTTAGTTAAAGTTAGCCATAAATAGATTATATTAAATGTATCGATGAAATTTATAATAAAGCTGTTTAACATATTATCACTTTGTGTTTTGTAAACTCAGATATAATAATATCTTTAAATTTGTATCCTAAAAGTGCTGTTTTAGGATACTTATTGAAATATATTATGCTTAATTTAGAATCTAACTTTTCTATCTTACCTATACAATTTCTATTTATAGCAAAAGCTCTATGGCTTTGAATTATATCTTCACAATTAATTAATTTCATTATTTTTATCAAACTCATCTTGTTAGCAATGTAGCTACCATTAAGAGTATTTACTTCACAATCTTTTCCCTTTACTTCTATGAAAAATATATCCTTTATTTTTATTCCAATATATATATTACTTTTTAAACTTATAACAATTTCTTCATCTTCATTGTTATTTTTATTGCTTAAAAACTTTTTTTCATTAAGTATAAGCTTGTTTAACATAGTACATACATCATTTTTATTATACGGCTTTAGTATAAAATCATAACAATGTGTTTGTTTAAATGCTTGTGTTATATACTCTACATGAGTTGTCAAAAAAACAATCGGCCTAAATTCATATTTCTCAATATTCCTAATGCTAATTGCAAGGTCTAATCCTGAAGAATCTTTTAAATTAATATCTATTAAAAACATATTAATGTCATTATTTTCAATTATAAATAAGGCTGTACTTTCGCTATCAGCTTCATAAATTTTTATACCTTCATATGTCAAAAGAAGGATTCTCTTCAAAATATCTCTTTCCAAAAAATCATCTTCTACTAAAATGATAGAATACAAAAGTATCACGCTCCATGCTATAAAGTCTATCCGTCTAAATTTATATTTCTTCCTTATACTTCATACAACATTCGTATACAAATCACATTTAACGGACAGCTATGCTTGTCTATTTTATGTCCTATTGGATTCAAAAAATTCAGCTAATATATATTGTTGCTATTAGATAAACCTTTCTATAGGACTCTTTACGATATCTAATTGACTGTTTATTTTTTAATAATCTTCCCACATAGCTTTACTTTACCCCTCTAAAAAACAAAACTTGTACCCACTTCTCACAAAGCCATTTACAATTAATTGTTTTTTGCTTTAGTCATATGAAATAACAAGTTAAAAATTAGATATATATGACTTATAATTTTTTAACAGGCCTAATGTCATTAATTATATCAATCCTTATATTTTGTAATATTACAAAAACATTTATGCCGTGAATACATTTAAGTTAGAAATCTAAGCGTATTTTGACCTTGTTTTTATTGGGTTATTTTGATTCTTTATACTTTTATAATACAATATTATCATATATTATACAAATTTTTTTATATTATGTATTTCTCTATTTGGTTTTTATATCATAATTTTAATACGAATGGTGGTATGCCTATCAATTGATATTCGTTTATAACAAACCTTAAGAATATCAAAATCATTTTTTGTTTTCTATTAGATTTCAGGCCATTTTTAACTAGGTTGGCAGCAATTAAATCACAGAAATTATATTCGAAAGATTTAAAAAATATAAGCACCATCAATCTATATTTTAAGGTATACTACCGTAAGTTATAGATTGATAATGCTTATATTTAAAGATTCAAACTATCAAGAGTTCTGATACTTCTCATATCAAAACTGTACTGTTTTGGGTACGACAAGTTAAATAAACAAGATATGTTAAAGCGAGAAAGACGCATGTAAAATAATATCAACATATATCCCCTTTTGAAAAACTAGGACAGCTTTTGTAAGGGATTTTGTAATTTTATTATCCTTCGTTTAATCTTTCCACTATACTCATCTTACTTGTAGTCTTATAACATATAACAGGAATAACTAAAGAAATTACTATAAGAAAAGGTAGGCAAATCGCTGCTGGTGCAAGTGTAATGTGATAGCTAAAAAACCAAATATCTCCTGCAACAGCCTTAACAATAATATAGCTAACTGCCGTACCAAATGTAACAACAATTAACATAGTAAACAAAGCATAGTATAATCCCTCAAATAAAATCATCTTATAAAGCTGTCTTCTAGTCATACCTATACTTTGTAACATTGCGTGCTCTTGTCTTCTGGATATTATACTTGTAGCCATAGAATTAGCAAAATTAAGTATTCCAATCAGTGCAATTACAAAACTAAGTGAATATCCTACTACATTGTAGGTAGACTGAGTTTTTGCAAATTCATTTTTATAAAACTTTCTGGACTTATAACTAAGTGCAGGTTCTTTTGTTTTTACATAGCTTTCAATATACTTTTCAACACTTGAAATCTCCTTATTTTCCACATCGAATAATACTGTCATTATGACAGGATTCTTAACATGAGATTTGAATTCATCAGACGGAATAAAAATTTGTACTGCCTTAGGTTCTGCACGCTTTATAGAAATATTATATGGTATATCACCTATTGCCATTACTTTATAGGTCTTTTCTGTTCCATCATCATATGTCATTTTAAAATCTTCACCAATGTTATAATAACTTTCTTTACCTGAAGTTACATCAAAATTAGGTCTTCCAATTATAACATAATTACCTGTCGCAAATTTTTTAGAGTCAAATGTTCCTTTATAAATTTCAAATTTATTCCATATAGATTTGTCAAATCCACTAAAATATAATTTCATTTCTTTACTTTTTAATATTTTACTTGCATCTTCTGTAGCTCCAGATTTATCGTTTAGAGCGCCTTTACTTTCAAGAGCAGCTTTAAGCCATTTTAATGATTTATCTGTTAGTTTATGTTCACACTCTTTAAAGTATACTCTTCCAGCGCTTTTTACGCCCTTCAAAGAACTTATTTCACCCACCGTTTTTTCTTTTAAGGTATCTTGACCTCTATATCCAACAAAATTATTAAAATAACCTGCATCAGCCATAGCAAAATCGCTGCTCATAAAAAAGCTGAGATATTTTTCCATATCAAACCCTTTGACTATTGTATAAACACTGTTAAGGATTATTATGCTAAGTGAGAGTGAAATCATTACAATAATAGCCTTTTTCTTATTTCTGAACACATTATATAAAGCCATTTTGTAAACTTTAACACCATTAGTTGACTCTTTATTCTTCCTTTTTCCATTATCCTGAACATCCGTATACCTAACTGCCTCAATAGGTGATATTTTTGCAGCTATCTTTTGTGGCTTTCGGCAACTTATAAGTACAGTTACAAGTGAAAACAATGATGCTGCTATAAATATAAGAGGGTTAAACGATATTTCAGTATGTGTAACTTGTACAACCTTCATTACAAATGGTATAAGCAATGACCCCATTATATATCCTATAACTAATCCTATGGGTATTCCTACAAAAGAAAGTATTATAGCCTGTCTTTTAACAATATTTCTTATTTGTTTTGATGTGGTTCCAATGGTTTTAAGTACACCATAAAATTTAGTATCTTTTACCACTGAAATATAAAATATATTATAGATAATAAGATATCCACTTAACATAATAATCAGCATTGCACCTATAAGCGCAGCTATTTTACCCAAATTAGATGTGATTTGTCCTGAAGTATAAGCCCAATTTACACCTACTGGTATATTTGCCTCTGTATATCCGTTATCCTTTAAAATTTTCAAAAGCTTATTCTTTACATTAAAACTATTTGAAAACATTACATCCGCAAATATAAGTCCTGTGAAATTTCCAGTTTCTTTAATATGATTTTTTACATATTTATAATCTATATCTCCAATCTTTGCATTTATAAATTTTTCTGATATCCATGCCATACTTGAAGGGGTTACACTGTCTCCTTTCCAGTATCCTGAAAGAATAAATTTATCTGTAGCTTGCTTGCCATTTATAGTATATTTTAATGTTATGTTACTTCCTATTTCATGTGGCACACCAAGCTTATCAAGCACTATAGTATCCAAAGCTATTTCATTTTCATTTTGTGGCATTCTTCCTTTTATAGGAAGATCAAACATAAACTTTGCTTCCTTATTTGTTGCATATCTTACTTCAGTAGGTCTTGTAGAAAGCTCACTATTTAATGCAAAGCCAACCGATACTGAATATCCAATATCTTTAATAAGCTTATGATTTTTTATATGGTCAAATTCATCTTTTGTTAAATATTTGAAACTGCCATGAGAGCTTCCACCCACCTGTCGCATGCTACTTTCCTGAATGGATTTATTCATGTTGATTCCGATTGTTAGCAAACTTGTAAATAATATAGTAGTTAATGCTATTGCCATTGCTGCAAATATATTTCTTAGCTTATTTGCTTTTAGACTTTTAATGGAAAGATTACGAATAGTCCTCTTATTTGGTGTAGTTATCATTAATTATTCACCAGCCTATTCACAATTCTTCCGTCTTCAATTTTTATGATACTATCTGCCATTTGTGCTATTTCCTCATTATGAGTTATCATAACTATGGTCTGGTTAAAACGCTTCCCTGTTGCTTTTAGAAGTCCCAATACATCAAGGCTTGTTTTACTATCAAGATTTCCTGTTGGCTCATCTGCAAGAATAATAGCCGGTCTTGTAGCCAAAGCTCTTGCAATAGCCACACGTTGCTGCTGTCCTCCTGAAAGATTATTTGGATAAGACTTAATCTTACTTTGAATTCCAAGGGCAGATATTATACTGTTTAAATACTCCTTATCAACTGTGTTTCCATCCAGTTCAATGGGAAGAACAATATTTTCATAAACATTCAATATAGGGAGCAAGTTATAATTTTGAAATATAAATCCTATCTTTCTTCGACGGAATATTGTAAGTTTATCATCATTCAATTTAAATATATCCATGCCTTCCACTTCCACCATTCCTGAAGTTGGCCGATCAAGACCGCCTAGCATATGTAAAAGTGTACTCTTACCACTACCTGATGTTCCTACAATTGCAACAAACTCACCCTGATCTATACTTAAATCTACATCATCTAAAGCTTTTACCATATTTTCTCCGTCCCCATAATACTTTTTCAAACTTTTAGTCTGTAATACTGCCATAATAATTCCTCCCTAAAATAATAATTTATACCTAGTCAGGTATAAATATACTATATCACTCAAATCTAACAAACTACTTTCTCAAATATAACAGTTTTGCAATATTTGATATTTATTTTGTATTAGGCAGGAATACGGAAAATACGGAACCCTTATTAAGTTTAGATTTAACCTTAATATATCCCCCCTCAGAGGAAATAATTTCTCTTGTAAGGTAAAGGCCTATGCCAACCCCATCATATTGTGATACATTAGCACTTCTATAAAATCGTTTAAATATAAAGTTAAGCTCACCCTCATTTATGCCTATACCTGTATCTTTGATATCTATACGGGTAAACATCTCATATTGGCTTACTATTACATCAATTTCACCACACACTGGTGTATATTTGATAGCATTTTCCAGTATATTTACAAATGCTTCACTTGTCCATTTAACATCGTGATATGCTTTTATGTCTTCATCACAACATACACGGATTTGTATATTCTTTTTTTCAGCGTAGGAAAATACTGTCCCAATTGATGTACTGATAGTTTGAAAGACTGGCATTAAAGTTTTATTAACAGAACTTATAATGCCTGTTTCAAGCCGTGACATTTTTACAAGAGATTCTATAAGCCATCTAAGTTTTTCAGATTGAGACTTTATTCCACTTGCTAACTCTTTTTGCTCTTGATTTAGCTTATAACCATCAAGCATCAGTTCAGAATAAAGCATAATATTTGCCACAGGTGTTTTAGTCTGATGAGAGATATCTGAAATAAGGCTTTTTATTTTATTGCGCTCCTTTTCAATTTCATCTGTGGTGAATTTTGACATGGCAATAAAGTGATACATTTTGCTCTCAAAGGATGAAAGCATATTTTCCTCATATCCTGTATACATATTTTTTTTGCCACTTATTGCATTATCCATAATTTCATCAATAGTCTTAATAGACCTAGTTACTTTCTTCCCTAACACAGTTATAAAAATACATGATAAAAGTATTACCGCAATGAAATATGCAAATACGATTAAAATAACCGTTATTGTAGTATCATATATACATAATAAAAACATGGTAATTACTACAGTAAGTAAAGCAAATACTGCTCCAAAAACAATATAAGTTCTTTGAAATGAAGCTTCCGTAATTTTATTCAAAGAATTCTCCCCCTGACCACATATAGCCCATTCCATATATTGTTTTTATATATTTGGGTGAATTGGGATTATCCTCTATTTTATTTCTAAGTCTGCTTACGCTCACAGTTAGAGCATTCTCATCAACGTACTCCGATCCATTACTCCAAACCTTATCCACAAGCTGAGATCTCGATAAAATACTGCCCTTATTATTTAACAAAAAATTCAAAAGCTTTTGCTCAGTCTTACTCAATACAAGTGCCACACCATTTTTAGTAAACACCATGTCATCAAAATTAAATACCATATTATCTATTGTAATTTTACTATCAGATTTTATATCCCTAACACGCCTTAATATTGCCCTTACTCTTGCACGCAGAACTATAAGGCTAAAAGGCTTAGTAATATAATCATCCCCCCCCAGTTCCAGACCAGTAACAATATCAATTTCCATATCATTTGCAGTTAAAAAAATAACAGGCACTTGAGATACTTGTCTAATTTCTTTACAAAGTTCAAATCCGCTCCCATCTGGTAAATTAATATCAAGTATAATTAGCTCTATTTTTTTTTCACATAGTATTTGTTTAGATTGTTTAATATTGTATGCTTGCTGGATATCAACATCATTTTGTCGGAGGGATAGCATAATGCCACTATTCAAAGTAACATCATCTTCAACTATAAGTATTTTTATCAAGAAATCACCTTCTTCATTCTATGTAGGATTCGTTATATTCTTTTATTATATATCAATTATTGCAGCAAACCTATCTAAGATTGCAACATTCAAAAATTAAATTTATAACACTAGTGAAACACATTCTAATAGTATCATTAGAGTATAGTTTATTGATACATATTAAAAATTCTGTATTTATAAGAATTTACGCATAAAATGTCATATATAAGATAAAAATTAGATTCGTAAATTAAGAGTAATTTGGAAGTAATGGTATGAATAATATAAAAGTATTTGTTAGTCACAGTTGGGATGACCCTAAACATATGACTTAGGTTGGTTACTTAACTAATGAGTTGAGGAAAAAGGGAATTGATGCTTACTTTGATAGAAGTATTACACAAAAGGGAACTGTTAATTTAAATGCGCTGATGGTTGAAAGCTTTAGTAAAAGTGATTTCATAGTTGTAGTGCTTACTGGAAATTATGCATTGAGAGCAAATGATATTCCATCAAAATGTAATGTCACACAAAGAACTATTACAAATTTAAAGTTCTTTAGAAATATAGATCCAATTATAGAAATTAAACTTAGTTCAGGACTATGCTTAAAAACCAATATTTTATTTGATACAGTAAGCAGGTTAGCTTCTTTATCTGAAAGAACCATACTTTAGCTTCTAATAAACTTGAAAATATACTTAATAAAAAAGAACAAATTAAAAAGCAGGGATAATATTTATCTCCGCTTTCTCATTGTAAATTATAACATCCTTTATTATGCTTTTATTACTTGCAGTACCCATTTTAGTGTTTTTCATTGAAAGTAATAAATCACCATTTTCTTTAAATCGTTGATATAACCGGGTTTACATTGGAGCTGAAAAAGGGGATCGAACCCTCGACCTACGCGTTACGAGTGCGTTACTCTACCAACTGAGCTATTTCAGCATATATTAAGAACTTCTAACTGTTACATTTGTTTAATAACGATACAAATTTTTATTAAGTTTTAATCCATTTGCATCAGTAAATGCATTGGTAACAATCAAAATTAAATCAACTAACACCCATATTCCAAAACCACCAAAAGTTAAAATCATTAAAATCCCTGTACCTATTTTCCCTACATAAAACCTATGAATACCTACTGTACCAAAGAAAATACACAGCAACAAAGTGAGTAACCAGTTTTTCGAACTAATATTTCGATCCTGCGTCATATTAGTCTGAATCAATAAATTAATGCCACAAATCCTACAAAAATTTGATCCATCATCATTTTGAGAATTACAATTATGACAGAACATTGAATCACCCTTTTTTATATTATTTGGAATACCTCATTTATATTTTATCATATGTGTCAATACTTTACTATATATATAAATGAAGTATTTATTAAAAAGTTATAAACTTGCACAATAGATAGGAGTGACTTTTACGTCACTCCTATCTATAAAGACATATCTTTTACGCAGCTAAGCCTTTTCATATAATCACTTTCAACAGAATCTATATCTTTTTTTTGTTTCTCCTCTTTTATTTTGTTACCATCAACTAAATCGCTAGTCTTTAAATCAGAATCTGGCATAGCACTTTTAAAAAGATCCCCAACTATATTACCTATATACTCTTTAACCTGCGGATTATCTAAAATATTTGCAATATCTACAGTATCTAATTTCTTAACCTTATCACCATAGTCCCTATAAAACCTTAACGCCTGCTTAATAAGTTTGGAATTATTTATACCCTTCTTCTCCATATTACCCACATAATTTATTAAATCTTTGTCTGTTTCATCTCCTAAATTTGATGATACAGTTTTACGGAGTGCACCCATGACTATTGCCTCTCAACATTGGTTGCAGCAACTTCTTTATTTCCATCCAAGTATTCTAATACTAAAAGCTCTTTATATCTTTCAGCAAATAGTATAGCATTTGCACATTGAGGATTCTTATTTTCAATTAGTTTTGGCTCAGTTTTTGTGAACTCAGTTTGTAAATATTCTAGTAATAGAATAGCAGGCCCACCTATTATTCTTATATCTTTACAAGTATTCGGTTTAAAAGAGCTATTAATTGAACTGATTGCTTTCTCTACATAAGGTCTTAACACTAAATCTTTAATATCTTGCAAAACATTATCGTCCCCAAAAGGTAGTTCATTGTCCTCTAAAAATTCAATAGCATCCGATATATCATAATTCCCATCAGACCCTTCAGCTGAGTTAAACTTAGTAAGAAGTGCTTCTATTGTTGGTTCAAATCCATGTTGTGCAAAACTACTGGCCTTAGTCATTCCAAGTACTTTATTACCAAATTCATCTTTTTCATATTTCCAATGAGACACATCTAAAGTACCACCACCAAAATCAAGTAAGAGCATTGGGTAACTAAATGTTTCCATAGTTTCAGCACTTAACGTTCCCCCTTGTTTGAATACTTGTACATCTAAAATTTCTATATCATATGTTACATTATTTATAGTTATAGTTTGCTTCTCCATCTTCTTAATTTCATTTTTTAGTGGAACACTATGATCTATATAATATTCTGCTGGGAGTCCCACAGCAAGCCTTACCCTTATCTTAGTTTCACCCTTAAAGCTTAGTGCAATAGCATTAAGTAAGTTTAACTTATAATGGTCTGACATATATTTATTAGCTTCCATATTTAGTTTACCTTCCTTGTTTCCTACTGTAAATAACTTACCATTCCAAATAATGTTACTTATTCCTGTAGCCCTCGAGCCATGTTTACTTACAGCAGATACACGACTCGCAAAAGTTACATTAGTACTTGTTTTTGTAAATGTATTTCCTATATCTACAGTTAATACTGACGCCAACACTTTATTTAATGCAGGATATTTTTTTGATATTTCTGTTAAGTTCATTTCATATTCCTCCTAAATTTTTCTATTTGTTCTTTCTTGTTATATATTCTATATTTTAGGTTAATATCCTTCTTTTAATTGCTTTAATTGTAAATATTTATAAATATACCTGTAATTGTTTATTTACATACCTGTAAATATATATATGTATATTTACAAATGTATATTTACAAATGTAAACATACATATATATATTTAAGAAAAAATCCTTAATAAGACTCCTACGATAACAACCTCTTCATTATTCTTCATACGCAAATAAAAATAGGATAACAAAATTTTATAAATTTTGTTATCCTATTTTTATTTATTAATCCCTATGAATTACATCAAGCCTTGCAAATTTACTGAATTGACCTATCCATGCAAGTTTTACTGTTCCTATAGGACCATTTCTTTGTTTTGCTATTATAAGTTCTGCTACGTTTTTATCTTCCGTCTCCTCATTATAGTATTCATCTCTATATAAGAACATAACAAGATCAGCATCCTGCTCAATAGATCCTGACTCTCTAAGGTCAGATAGCATAGGACGATGGTCCGTTCTTTGCTCTGGAGCACGTGATAGCTGTGATAATGCTATAACTGGACACTGCATCTCTTTTGCGAGTGCTTTAATAGATCTAGATATTTCTGATACTTCCTGTTGTCTACTTTCTGTATTGCTTCCAGTCATAAGCTGAAGGTAATCTATGACTATCATATCAATCCCATGTTCCATTTTTAATTTTCTACATTTTGAACGCATATCCATAACAGAAGTTCCTGCTGTATCATCAATGAATATTTTAGCAGCCGCAAGTGGTCCGGATGCTTTTGCTATATTTTCCCAGTCCCTATCTTCTAAATCACCATGTCTAAGCTTTGACATATCAACATTTGCTTCTGAACATAATAGTTTATATGAAAGTTGTTCTTTAGACATTTCCAGAGAAAATACAGCAACGCTCTTACCCTGTCTAAGAGCCGCATACTCGGCAAGATTTAGTGCAAATGTAGTTTTACCCATAGACGGCCTTGCTGCAATAAGGATCATATCACCCTTTTGAAATCCAGCTGTTTTATCATCAAGTTCTGGGAACCCACTAGATATACCAGTTGTTTCGCCTTTATTGTTAAAGATTCTTTCTATTTCTAGGAATCCTCGCTCAAGCACTGTGTTCATAGGCTCAAAGTCTCCTGCATTTTTTTTCTGTGATATGTTAAATACCTTTTGCTCTGCAAGATCCATTACCGCTTCTACGTCATCTTGTTTATTATAACAATTTTCTATAATCTCAGTAGAAGATTTAATAAGTTTTCTTAAAG
>ERZ1463033.40-NODE-40-length-19652-cov-9.805889_pt1 | contig 19652 bp, 18 predicted proteins | sample MGYA00564481_ERZ1463033 | MGnify/ENA primary metagenome ERZ1463033 (study PRJEB39244, sample SAMEA3635150) | Helicobacter pylori | study: EMG produced TPA metagenomics assembly of PRJEB11511 data set (Assembly of a 5300-year-old Helicobacter pylori...
ATCCCCCCATAATTGCTTTAAAACAATTTTGCACTTAGTTGCGTTGTATATAAAAAACAATAAATTACTATGTTGTATTTTTCGAACTATATCTATAAAACTTTAATTATCATATTTCATAGAACTGCATAATTTGTTTATGAATGTTTCCATAGTAGAAACATTAACAAAAGATATTATCTTAATTTAAATGGGTTTGCTCTCAATTTATATGCATCCTTAATAATTAAATTGATATCGTTGAGATACATTTTCACGACAAAAAAACTACCAAAATTATATCTCTATAGATTTCAGTAGCTTCCACTTTAGTTGTACCCCACATGCCACTTGCCATGTGGGTAGCACCATTTTATTTTTCATACATATTATCATGATAATTCTGGTACTCACCAGACGTGATATTATCCATCCACTCTTTATTATCTAAATACTATTTTATTGTTTTCTTAATTCCTACTTCAAAAGTAGTTTCAGGATACCATCCAAGCTCTTCTTTTATCTTAGTTGGATCTATTCCATATCTCTTATCATGACCTAATCTGTCTTCAACATAACTTATTAATTTTTCTGTTATTTCTTTATCTACATTTTCATTTAAATAACTTATAATAGTTTTAACTATTTGTATATTAGCTCTCTCATTGTGTCCACCAATATTGTAAACTTCTCCTAAGATCCCACCGTTAATAACCATGTCTATTGCTTTGCAATGGTCTTCTACATATAACCAATCTCTTATGTTCATTCCATCACCGTATACTGGTAGATTCTTATGATTTAAGCAGTTGTTTATTAGTAGTGGTATTAATTTTTCTGGGAATTGGTATGGTCCATAATTGTTTGAACACCTAGTAGTATTTACAGGCATTTTATAGGTATCATAATAAGCTTTTACCATTAGATCTGCACCAGTTTTACTTGAAGAGTAAGGACTGTGTGGGTCTAGTTGTGTAGTTTCAAGGAAGAATCCTGTATCGCCAAGTGATCCGTATACTTCATCAGTGGATAATTGCATAAACTTTTTTCCTTCTTTAAAACCACCGGATATTTCCCAGGAACTCCTCGCTCTATTTAAAATATTTACTGTACCTAATACATTTGTTTTAACAAATATTTCTGGTTCTTTTATACTTCTATCTACATGTGATTCTGCTGCAAAATTCACAACATAATCAATATCATTACCCAGAAATACTTCCTATTTTTTCCATAACTAACCACTTTCAGTCCAAATTCACATCTACTAATTCCACATCAGATGCCTCATCTTCACCTTGCTACTTTCATGCTTAATTCCAATCTTTTATTAAGCATGAAAGTTAATATTATTTACTTTCATGCTTAATTGTTATATACTATTAAGTATATAAGTATACAATTTAATAGAAATGATAGTTTTTAAAATTCATTCCAACACTAGGAGGTGGCAATGATGGATTATACTAAAAAAATTTTGGAAATGACAAATAAAAATAACGGTTATATTACTTCTTTACAAGTTACCAATGAGCATATCCCACGTGTTTACCTTAAATTACTCGTAGACAGTGGTTTATTAGAACAATCTGCCCGTGGTGTTTATATCTCACCAAGCGTGTTTGATGATGAAATGTTTAATTTGCAGAACCGATTTAAAAAAGGTGTTTTCTCTCATGAAACAGCCTTGTTCCTGCATGATTTAACCGATCGCACACCCGTAAGGTATAAAATGACTTTTCCTGCGGGTTACAATACAACTTCTGCAAAAAATAAAAATGTAATCACTTACTATTCAATAAAGGATAGATATGAAGTTGGCATTACCACAATGACTACCTCCTGTGGTTTAGAAGTCAGAGTATATAATAAAGAGCGCACTCTCTGTGATCTTCTCCAAAAAAGGAGTAATACAGATCTACAGGTATTAACACAAGCAATAAAACAATATACACAGCAAACAAAAAAGGATATTCCTCTGCTTTCTGAATATGCAAAATTATTTAAAGTGGAAAAACGGTTGCGTCCTTACTTGGAGGTACTATTATGAAAAATGCTACACAACTAAAGGCTCTTGTAAAAAATATTGCAAAGGATAAAGGAATTTCTGCACAAATCATTATGCAGAACTATATGCTTGAAAGGTTGCTAGAACGAATTTCTATCTCAAAATATAAATCCAACTTTATAATAAAAGGCGGGTTTTTAATTGCAGCAATTGTTGGCCTCGATACAAGAGCCACAATGGATCTTGATGCAACTATAAAAGGTCTCCCTGTCAATGAAGATAGCCTATTACAAATTTTCACTGAAATTTGCGAAGTTCAAATAGATGATAATATTACATTTAACTTGAAACGTTCCGATGCTATTAGGGAAAATGATGAGTATAAAGGTATGCGAGTCTCTTTTGAAGCAATCTATCCACCTATGGCCGTGCCACTTAAAATTGATATCACAACGGGTGATAAAATCACACCAAGAGAAATTATATATGAGTTTAACCTGCTCTTCGAGCCTAGAAAAATCAATGTTTTAGCTTATAATCTTGAATCAATATTGGCTGAAAAGCTTGAAACCATAATTTCACGTGGTGATCAAAACACGCGCCCAAGAGATTTCTATGATATCTTTATTTTGAATAAATTACAGTGGCAGAATATCGATATAGAGATTCTAAAAAACGCATTATATAGCACTGCCGAAAAAAGAAAAACTGAACATATTATACCCCGATATACAGAAATTTTAGAAACCATCATGAAAAGCACTATGATGAACAATCACTGGAAATCATACCAAAAAGATTTTGACTATGCTAAAGATATAGATTTTATTGATGTTTGCCATACGATAAAAAAAATCATGACCATTATTACTTCTAGTGATAACTAAAATATAATTATTATGAAAGTAAATCTTTAAAATACATAAGCTATTAGTGTCGTGAAGTTGCCTTTCACGACACTAAAACTACTGAAAATATATCTCTATAAGTTTCAGTAGTTCCCTCCCACGGCTAACATGGCAACATTTCAATAAATGGATAATACAGATCCAATCCGTTTATTGGTTGCTAATTAAAAATATTACATAGGATGATATGGATGAGTCTTATCTAAAATTGATAATGTAGATCCTAGGGAAGGAGAATTTATAAAATCTTCATATTCAGACCTAGTTACATTCTTATATTCGTATGTCACAGCATTATGAAATTTAACATACAATATATTATTTTCCCAACCCACACTGTGTATTCTACTTGATGATACTGGAATCATATTCATAATAACGCCACCTTTCAACATAATTTTACCATATTTGTACTAATTATACAAGTTACATTCCCTAATTTTTCATCTTACTGTTAAATGCTCGTTCGTAACCTTTTAGCGCCCTTGCAGGTCCTTTACTGAACTTATTCCTTTCTCTAGTGAATAGGTCTGGCTCTCTACAGCGTTTGTAATTAAAATAGGCAGTTCCTATTTTTCTGGAAATCTAAGTCAGAATATAAAATAAATTTAAAAATTCCTTACTTTTATGGTTATATATGTAATATTAGCAGTATAATACAATTATACTATATTTAACAATAAAGTATAATTCCGAACAAAAAAATTATATTATTGGAGGTATTCTTATGAAGGCAACAAAAATCAGAATGAAAGCTGGATGCGGAACATCTAATAATCTACTTGAAGTTGATGATATCTATATTACAGAATCTACAAACAATGGGTATTATAAAAAAGCAGCAATATATGATTGTGTCAAAGGTACTCCAGGTTCAATACAGGTAGATATCTACCCATATCCTAATTTAATTGGTGTACTAAGTGCAAATAGCGAAAAGTATGTTAAATCTACGCCAAATAATACAACGGGTGATAACCTATTGAATTTACCTAGAGAATAATATGGACAACCATATTAGGATATTGCTACAAACTAATAGCAGCTGTTTAAACAGTTGCTATTAGTTTTTCTGTTACTTCTTTATCTACATTTTCATTTATATAATTTATAACAGTTTTAACTATTGCATATTTGTTCTCTCGTTGTGTCCACCAACATTGTAGACTTCACAAGTTCTCCCACCGTTAATAGCCATTTCTATTGCTTTACAATCCATTCTCTTATGTTAATTCCATCACCGTATACTGGTAGATTTTTATGATTTAATCAGTTGTTTATTAGTAGTGGTACTAATTTTTCTGGGAATTGAAATGGGTCATAGTTATTTGAGCACCTAGTTATGTTCACAGGCATCTTATATGTGTCTGAGTAAGCTTTCTTACTGGAAGAGTATGGGCCGTGTAGATCTAGCTGTGTAGTTTCAAGAAAAAATCCTGTATCACCTAGTGATCCGTATACAATTTGATAAAGTAATGACTTCATTATTCCTTGTTAATTCTAACGCAAATAAAACTCTCAGATCTAAAATCTCTAAGAGTTTTATTTGCGTTATTTATTTTGGTACATATTATTGTAATAATTTTGGTATTCACCTGACGTGATATTATCCATCCACTCTTTATTATCTAAATTCCATTTTATTGTCTTTTTTATTCCTACTTCAAATGTAGTTTCAGGATACCATCCAAGCTCTTCTTTTATCTTAGTTGGATCTATTCCATATCTCTTATCATGACCTAATCTGTCTTCAACATAACTTATTAATTTTTCTGTTATTTCTTTATCTACATTTTCATTTAAATAACTTATAATAGTTTTAACTATTTGTATATTAGCTCTCTCATTGTGTCCACCAATATTGTAAACTTCTCCTAAGATCCCACCGTTAATAACCATGTCTATTGCTTTGCAATGGTCTTCTACATATAACCAATCTCTTATGTTCATTCCATCACCGTATACTGGTAGATTCTTATGATTTAAGCAGTTGTTTATTAGTAGTGGTATTAATTTTTCTGGGAATTGGTATGGTCCATAATTGTTTGAACACCTAGTAGTATTTACAGGCATTTTATACGTATCATAATAAGCTTTTACCATTAGATCTGCACCAGTTTTACTTGAAGAATAAGGACTGTGTGGATCAAGTGGTGTAGTTTCAAGAAAGAATCCTGTATCCCCAAGTGATCCATATACTTCATCAGTGGATACTTGCATAAACTTTTTGCCTTCTTTAAACCCACCTGGTATTTCCCAGGAATTTTTAGCTACGTTTAGAATATTTACTGTACCTAAGACATTTGTCTTAACAAATATTTCCGGTTCTTTTATACTTCTATCTACATGTGATTCTGCTGCAAAATTCACAACATAATCAATATCATTATCGACGAATAATTTTTCTGCGAGTTCTTTATCACATATATCTCCGCAAGCAAAAGTATAATTAGAATTAGTTTCTACATCTTTTAAATTCTCTAAATTTCCTGCATAAGTTAATTTGTCTAGATTTATAATTTTTATATCTGAATATTTATTTAACATGTAATGAATGAAATTTGCGCCTATAAACCCAGCTCCACCTGTTACTAAATAAGTTTTCATATTTACTTACTCCCCTTATATTCAAATGATATTTCTAAATCTTTTAGTCCTTTTTGAATTTTATCTTTATCTGATAATAAAATTTCATCTATGCCATCTAGTGGCCACTTTATAGCTATATCTTCATCATTCCATAATACTCCGCTATCATATTTCGGTGCATAATAATCTGTGCATTTATAATTAAATACAGCCTCATCTGAAAGAACTAAAAAACCATGAGCAAATCCTTCTGGAATATAAAACTGCTTTTTATTTTCATCTGTAAGGATTACTCCTTCCCATTTTCCAAAAGTAGCTGATCCTTTTCTTAGATCTACTGCTACATCAAAGACTTGTCCCCTTGTAACGCGGACTAATTTACCTTGAGTATGTTTAGTTTGAAAATGAAGTCCTCGGAGTACTCCTTTTTTAGACTTTGATTCATTATCTTGAACAAATTCCATTTTAAGCCCAGCTTCAAAGAAATCATTTTTATTGTAGGTCTCCATAAAATATCCTCTATTGTCCCCAAAAACTTTAGGTTCAATTATGTATACACCGTCTATCTTAGTTTCTATAAAATTAAACACATCTAACGCCCCCATTAATTATTCTATTACAGCTGCCGCTTCTAAATTAGCTTTATTATAATCATCAGCAATCTGCACCAGATACTTACCATATTCTGATTTCATTAATGGTTCTGCTAATTTTAAAAGTTGCTCTCTGTTTATAAAATCATTTCTATAAGCTATTTCTTCTATACAAGCTACATATAATCCTTGCCTAGTTTGTATTGCTTCAACAAAGTTAGCTGCATCTAGCAGTCCTCTATGAGTTCCTGTATCAAGCCATGCCATACCTCTACCAAAAAGCTCAACCTTTAGTTTACCTAACCTTAAGTATTCATTATTTACTGCTGTTATTTCTATTTCACCTCTAGCTGAAGGCTTAACATTTTTCGCTATTTTTATTACATTGTTATCATAGAAATAAAGACCAGGAACTGCATAATTAGATTTAGGTTTTAAAGGTTTTTCCTCTATAGATACCACATTATTATTTTCATCAAATTCAACAACACCAAACTCAGTTGGATTACTTACATGGTACCCAAAAATAGTAGCCCCTTCTCTTTCTGATGCCCTTTTTAATCTTTCAGTAAATCCATAACCATGGAAAATATTATCTCCAAGTACTAAAGCAACCTTATCGTTACCTATAAACTCTTCCCCAATTATAAATGCATCTGCAAGTCCTCTTGGTTCTTCTTGAACAGCATATTGTAATTTAAGTCCTATATCACTTCCATCACCTAGTAACTCTTTAAAAGTAACTACATCTCTAGGTGTTGATATAATTAATATTTCCTTTATGCCTGCAAGCATTAATACGGATAATGGATAATATATCATTGGCTTATCGTATATCGGAAGTATTTGTTTTGATACAGCTTTTGTTACTGGATAGAGTCTTGTGCCGGAACCTCCGGCTAGGATAATACCTTTCATGTTTTCCTCCTTTAAAATTAGATTTCACCTATAATTCATTTTCACTATTCCATATCTAAACTTTCTTTTTTAGCTGAACAGTTTACATAAGTGATAACTTAACTTTATCTTCTTACCATTTTCTTAATAAGTTTTTCATTTATAGTCCTAAATATAAATAAATTAATTTCATCTTTCAGTAATATTAAAATTATTACATATATAACAGAACCAATTACAGCTTGGACCACTGTTGTTATAATTCTTACACCCATATAATTACCTATAACTCTAACCACAATAAACATAGCTACTGATGCTACTAAATATTTTAGTGCATTTACAAGAAAATATCTTTTTCTAATAATATCTCTTACAAATATATATTGAATAATTGTAACACTAAGTTCTGCCATTACTGTAGCTACGCAAGCCCCGATAGCTTTATACTTAGGTATTAACATAAAATTTAATATTACATTTATTATTGCACCAACAGTTACAGACGTTGTAAACTCTTTTGTTTTATTTGCCGGCAACAAATATTGCATACCAAATACATTACTCATTGCTATTAAAAACAAAATTGGAGTTGAAATAATTATCAAGTAAGTTACTTGTCCAAAATCAGGTCCAAAAAACCACGGTACAAATTCCTTTGATATTGACGCTAATCCTACTGCCATTGGAATAGATACATAAGCAACACCATTTAACGATTTATTTATATAATTATTCATCTTTTCATTATCACCATTAGCAAAAGTATTACTCATTCTAGGTAACATTACTACCCCTAGGGATGTCACTAAACCTAATATTAATTTAACTATTTTTTGTGATTGATCATAAAGTCCAACCTCTCCCATATTAGCTAATGTTCCTAGCATACTTTTATCTAAGACAACATATATTTGAATAGCAATCTGAGGTATAAATAACTTTATTATTGGAACAAGATGCTCTTTTATATCAGTGATCTTCAACTTAACTTTCAAGACAGTTTTGGGAATATACATCCACATTACTAAATTACCAACTAAGATCATAAGTCCATTTATAACTATGTATATATATAAATCTTCATAGCTTTTTACAAAACAAAATATACACATTATTCCTAATATCTTGACCACAAGATTTCTTGTAACTATTTTTTTAAAGTCTTCTAATCCCATATATAACCATGATATGTCTATCATTGCTCCTATAATGTTTATAGATTGGATTAAATAGGTACTACCATACCTTTTATTGGATCCAAAGATTAATATGTAAAATATTAATGCTATACTTGTTGTTATTATTTGAAGAACTGCTATGGACCAAAAGGTTTTAGACATTTTCTCTTTGTCATCTCTTACATAGGCAATTTGTCTATTTCCATATAAAGCCACACCTAATGTACCTAGTATTATAAAATACTGAGTAATAGAGAGGGTGTAACTATATACGCCTATTCCTTCTTTGCCTATTATTCTAGAGATATAAGGCACTGTCATTAATGGTATAAGTAGTGATACTATCTGAAACATTAAATTATAAGTAAAATTCTTTGCTATACTTTTACTCATTTTTATAATTTCTCTTTTACACAATTTAAAGCTTGTTCTATAACGTTGTGCATATCGTAATACTTATATTCAGCTAATCTTCCACCAAAGATAACCTTCTTCTCTTTATCTGCTAACTCTTTATACCTATAATAAATTTCATTATTTCTATCATTGTTTATAGGATAATAAGGCTCGTCACCTTTATTCCATTTAACTGGATATTCCTTTGTAATTACTGTTTTAGGTTGAGTTCCATACTCAAAATGCTTATGTTCTATTATTCTTGTATATGGTACTTCATATTCAGTGTAATTAACAACTGCATTTCCTTGATGATTTTCTTCATCTAATATCTCATGTTCAAATCGTAAACTTCTATATTCTAAAGTCCCAAATTTATAGTCATAAAATTGATCTATCATTCCAGTAAAAACTATTTTATCTGCAAGCTCTTCTAACTCCACTCTACTTTGACAGAAATCAGTATTAAGCCTTACTTCAATACCCTCAAGCATTTTCTCAATTATCTTAGTATAGCCACCAATGGGTATCCCTTGATACTTATCATTAAAATAGTTGTTATCATAAGTAAATCTTACTGGAATCCTTTTTATGATAAATGCTGGTAGTTCCGTTGCTTTAATTCCCCATTGCTTTTCTGTGTAGCCTTTAATTAGCTTTTGATAAATATCTTTACCTACAAGTTTTATTGCTTGCTCCTCTAAATTTTTAGGTTGCTCAGTACTGCTTTGTTCTAATTGTTCTTGTATCTTAGCTTTAGCTTCTGCTGGTGTTTTTACTCCCCATAGCTTATTAAAGGTATTCATATTAAATGGGAGATTATAAACTTCATCTTTATAAACTGCAATTGGTGAATTTGTATATCTATTAAATTCTCCAAATTTATTTATATATTCCCAAATTTCTTTATTGTTGGTATGAAAAATATGTGCTCCATATTCATGTACATTAATACCTTCAACTTGTTCACAGTATATATTCCCTCCAATATGATTCCTTTTGTCTATAACTAAACATTTTTTTTTTCTTTTATTTGCTTCATATGCAAAAGTTGCTCCAAATAAACCTGATCCTATTATTAGATAATCATATTCTTTCATAATTAATTTTCTCCTAGTTTCAATTTATTAAATTTAGATTTATTATTATTTTAAGTTTTTATATTTGTTTACTCCCTATAAAGTTATCAAATTTCAATTATAATTGAAATTAAATTTACAAAATAGAGCTTAAAATTCCAATTTCACAAGAGGCCATAGTTATAATAACTACTATAATGCTTTTTCAAAAACATTTAAAATATCTTTTCCAAATTTTTCTTTTTCCTTTTCAATTAAATTTCTATAATTTTCAAACTCATTTATTTCATTATCATAATTATTAATGCATCTATTAATTGTTTCTATCACATTTGGGATATTTTTCATATCATCATCAAACTTATATTTCTCATCTATAGAAACATCCTCATAGAATTTAGCAGAACCTTTCCTATTTGTTATTATACAACAACCTGATATAGCGGCTTCCCTTGGTATTCTGTCTTTTCCTGGATGATTTCCAAAATCTATATATACCTTTCCTTTTCTCATTAAATTTTTAATTTCTTCCACTGTCATATTTTCTATTGGTACAAATTTTATATTTTTATGTTTGCACTGTGTAATTATTTCTCTTGTAAAATTTATACCCTTTTTAGGATTATAAAAACACAAATTATCCCTATTACTAGAATTATAATTAATATTACCGTCAAAATAAATTTCATTTATATAATCAGATAAATAATCTACATTATGTACTCCATTATTTTTAACAAAATCATATGCGTAATATGATTGAATTAAATGGTAGACTTTATCATTATTACTCTTAAAATTAAATGGTTTATATAAATGTAATATTTCTTTAATTTTTTTCTTAATGCCTTTAATTGAATTGCAATAATTATCTACACTTAACCACCAAATAGCTTCTCTTATATTTTTAAATTTATTAATAAATTCTGTATTTGTTTCTGGAATTATTAAAATATTGTTACTATTGTCTTCAATATGATTACAGATGTTGATATTATACTTTTTGAATCTATCATGCGTTGGATTCTCTATATTATTAGGGTAATAATATAGAAATGCATTATAATTCAATCTATTTAGATTCTCTACTAATTGATGTAATAGTTCAGGTCCTCCAGTTGCTATTTTGGCTGGGCAAAATACATATATTTTTGTATAATTGTTTATTTTTATCATATTAATACCTTCCTTTATGCTTTAATTTTTTTGCATCATTTGCTATTACAAAAATGATTTTATACAATCTAAAATGTAATTGTTATCTAAGTATTTAAAAAGGTAAAATTGAGAAGTGTATATCATAACAAGTACAGGTATTACAGCTGATATGGTCAGCATTATAATCGCCATAATTTTATCTTTAGTTTTTAAATATTTCATAGCCAATGAGCAATAATAATATTTTACTAACAAACCATTCCTTTGAAATCTCTGTATTTCAATGAAATATGGTATAAATGGTAAAATAATTATTTCGTACCATACAAATCTATATAGTGTTTCCATTTTTATTGTCTCTTCACTATCTAATTTGTTTTTTATTTTTCTATTTATCCACCAAACAGTAAAAACGTCTATTATGACATAGGAATAGACAAGAATAATACCTAAATGAGGTTGACCTCCTGCTAAGTATTCACCAATTTTAACCGGAAAAATTTTCAAAAGAATTTTCATAACTGATGATGAACTTATAAGCATTACGAAAAATGCACTGAATAAAATTTCAAAATACCTTTTTCTATTTTTCCCACATAAATAATAAAACGGCAAATACGCTAAAGCAAACGTATGAAAAGAAACACCTAAAAAAACACCTATATAATATAAAATCTTATTTCTATTCTGAACTGAAAATAAAGTAATTATAATAATTAAGTACATTATTAAATTTCTAATTTGGTTTATATCATATACTAACGGAAAAATACAATATAAAAAGATAATTAAATTAATATTAGCATTATATTTCATCATTTTTTTCACAGTATAACTTAATAATAAACCAATAGCAAAAACAATAGCCTCATATTGTAAATTTAAAATTTTAAATGTTTTAATTAGATATTGAAATCCAATTTCAAATCCAGAACCATTATTTTGGAATGCTATTAAATAAGCCAAATAGTCATTATTCATTCTATTAAACGCAACAATTATAAATAATAAACATAATGGTATAATAGAAAGTGCCTTGCTTGTCTTGTATTTTCTTTTTTTTATTTCTATAATTAAAAATACACAACTAAAAAATAATGTTATCTTTAGTAACATTTAACTCTCCTTTTCAAATAAATATTTTATTTACTTGCTTAATTTCACAATCATTTATTTTGATCACCTTTTATTTGATATATTTATATATTAGTACCAAAAATATATATTAATATAACTATTTTTATTAATTACTCTTGGACTTTATTAAACTTCTGTCATCATGAATATCTTGTATTATTCAAATAATTGTCTAATATTTATTTTATAAGCGTTATTATGTATTAATTTTACATTAGCAAATTTCACATACTTTTATGTGTAATATATTATATTACTTGCCATATACTACTTTCAAAAGATGAATGATTTATAATAACATTTTTTTAACAAATTATGTAATTTAATAAAGTAACATTGTATAGATAATTTAAAACGATTTTGTCTATATAAAAATAACCCTTTTATTTTATTCCCATTCTAGTAGATTGATAAACTTAATTTCGTCAAAACACCGTATTTCTTTCTTGTAGCTTCTTAATCGGATATTTTAAGGTTAAGGGATCATCCAATTAATTCACAATTTACAGCTTTACTATACCTAGTAATTTGTCAATATATCCATCCCAAGTAAAATTTTTTACTTGCTTATGTGAGTCAATGCACATATTTATGTATTCTTTATTATTTTTATTAAATATTTTTGATATATAATTATAAATTAATGTGGCATCATTTCTTTCACAGTAATAACCAAATCTAATTTTTTCACCAAAAGTTTCTACCATTTCAGAAAATGGAAATGTGATGATAGGGGTATAAAAATACATTGCTTCTACTAGAGACGAAAATCCTGCCCATTTTTCATACGTATTAATACAAATCTTCGATTTCTTAATAATATCATAGTATAACTCCTTTTGATTAGGATCATCCTTATCTAAATATCCATGGCATTTTGTATAATCATTAGCTTCAAATCCAATTTGACTCATACCAATAATGTTCAATTTCACACTTTTATTATTTTTCTCATTATATAGTTTTATTGCTTTAATTAAAGCCTCAGCAGCAGCTTTATATTTATTGCCTCCGATAAATACAACCTGTGATGAGATTAATTTTTCCTTTATAATAGTTTCATTTACATCGGATAAATCTGAATTAATTACATTTCCAATATAATAAATATTTTTATTTTTATATCGCTTTCTCATATATTCGTATACTCCAGGAAATAAAACAATAATATAAGTCGACATTTCCAACTGTTCATTTTGCGTGACTATTATTTTTCTTTCAATAGTATTTGGTTTTCTGTTCTGCATTTGCGTTATTAAATATTCATAGGTCCAATCGCAGTACATTAAAGATGGAATTTTTTTAGTTATTTGTGATCCAGAATAACTAAAATCTGTGCTGATAATGAGCTCTGAATTAGGATATTTACTAATTGCTTTTTTCATGTTTTTATTAACAATTCTCCTATAAATATTCGTCGTATGGGCATTTATTGTTATACTATTAAATACAACTCTCACTGCTTTATTAATACATCTAGTCAAAAGGCTAAATTGTTCAGTATTTACTCTATGTACTATATAACCTTTTTTTTCTAATGTACTAGTCAAAAAATAAGGCACATTAGACCATGTTCTTGTTAAACTAGAATCTCCTTGTGTAAAAACTAAAATTTCCTTCTTCATCCTAAACTACTCCTATTCATTCAATTTAAATGCTTTAATTTTGAATACTAAACAAATACCAAACAAGAAATTTGCTGTTCTATCTAATACATTTTAAACAGCTTTTTTGACAGCTCATACATATTTAAATCCGTACTTTTCATCAGTTTCTGTGTAAACACCTTCACTCTACCCATTTCAGTTAATTATAAAAATAAAATCAAATCCTTACCACTTTGCAAAAATCCTTAACCCCTTCAGTTATACTTTCCAATCACCTATAAATAGTTCTTTGGATTTATATATATTAACACCAATAATAGTAATTTAGTCAAAATATCCGTAGCGATAATTAATCTAAGACCCATCATTCCAATCTTAAAATTTACATATGTTTTTTCGTTCTTTCTAATATTATAATTAATATTATCAACTTATCTATATTTTATCAATGATATCTGCAGAATACTTTGGTAAGGCATTAAAAAATATTTTTTCTATTTTTGCAAAGTCAACTTTACATAAATTGCTCTCCATGAGAAAGGCTTCCAGTCTTTGTACATTTTCTTCCATTTTACTATCTTTCTGTTCTAAATAAATTGATAATGGATACTTTGCTAATATAGCATTTGCAGGGTCTTTTTTATCAACACATGTATGAATAATTGGTTTACAACATGACATATACTCAAAAATTTTGCTTGACATCTGAGTTATATCATTAGCACCAATAGACAGTAAATATGAACTATTCACCATTGCTTGATGTACTATATCAGTTTTGACCCATCCATGATTTATAATCTGATCAGGAAATTGTTTTGAGTATTCATTAACTAAATGAACAGCATTACCAACAACATAAAAATGCAACATAATATTTTTATGTTTTTTCAAAATACTTGAAAACAATCTTAATACATAATCTGGAGAACGTACAATTTTACTTAGCAATCCAGCATAAATTATATTAACTTTAGTATTATCAAAAAAATCATCAACTTTTGCCACATTAAACGGTTTAATTAAAGGATGCTCTACTAAGCAAAATTTATCATTATATTTCGGAAAGTTTTTTTGTAAATGTTCTTGCCAAGATTCCACAAAAATTACTTTATCACTGTTTTTAAGCATTTCCTCTTCTAAACTAAGATGATGTTTCATTTTAATAAACATATTAATTTTCAATCGATTTAACGATTGATTCATGCTAAATTTATCAAAAATAAATGGAACTAATTTAACACAATTATGCTTTTTTTTATATTCCATTGCTGCAATTACCGACTCAAATGGAGTACAAGTTGGAATTAAAACGTCTATATTATTTATTTCATCTAATGCTTTTACATATTCGATTACCAGTTCTTTTTGAATGCTCTCTTTAGAGCATAAAATTTTAATGACCTGGTTAATTTTATGTAGCGTAAATCTTAATTGATCAAACTTTTTCGATGTTCCTTCAGACTTTATTAGGCGTTCCTCCAATAAATTCCTTCTATACATTGTTTTTGTAAAAACCCTAACAATATCATGGTTCAAATATCTTTCTTTTGACAATTGATTGATTTTTGAGTTAAAGCACACAACTGTTACTCTGTTGTTCTTTTCCAATTCCTCAATTACGTTTCCCAAGCATTTTTCGACTGCAAAATAATATGGATAATAACTTCCTAAAAGGAATACAATATGCTTCATTCAACACCCCTCCCTTTTATTAAATAGCGTAGATGCTATCTTTATTAATTAATTCACGCAAAAATACAAATAGCATTGCCGTAGTGCTTATATAATAATATTTATATTCATATCCTATAATACTCTGTTTCTTTATCAAAATATATTCTTGTCATAGAAACCCCAATAATGAACCAAAATATAGTATCAGTTACAACTACAAACATACTAATATATTCCTAATTAACCAATAGAGTAGCCATAACATAAGCTATAATTAGTTATAAAAAATCTTATATCATATGATTAAGACACAATAAATAGCTTAAAATCCTCCTTACTTTGACCTTGAAGTTTTAAACTTCAAGCAACATACTATTTTTATTACAAAATATGTTAGTTAACTTATAAATACTATAACAAAATAATTTGTTGAACACCATTACGACCAATAATATTATTGTTAAAACCATACTCCAGAATACCTGATTACCTTGGACAAAAAATATGAATTGGTGCATCAATATTTTCAAGGAATAATTTAGGGACACAAATAAAAACACTAAAAGTATTAATGAAATATATATTAATTCTAAAATATTTAGAAAACTTCTCACAATACATCTCATTTTAAATGCAGTGCCAACCACAAACCTAAAAAAACACCTACACTTTAACTATACTCATAGAATAAACACGTTTCTTATTTTATTTATACCATTACAAACATCTTTGTATCATTTTGCACATCTCTTTTGTTAACTCACTACTATTAAAAGGATTAAAATACTCTACCTTATCATATCCCTCCAATATCTCATGAGAGAATGCACAATCTGATACCAATATTGGTGTTCCATGCAACTTTGCCTCAATTAAAGGCAGACCAACCGTCTCTATATACGATGGAAATATTAGCACTGTATTTGAATAATACTCAAATACTATGTCCCTCGATATACTGCCAATAAAATCTATAGGTACACCCTGTTCTTTTACCTTTTTATATAAATCTGATATTTTTTTATTCTCGTCACCCTTTAATGTAAAAATAACTTTATAATTATGTATTCCTAATTTTTTCATTTCTAAACATGTGTCAACTATAACTTTATGGTTTTTAAATTCAACTCCACTTGCAGGATAAAAAAAAGTTGATAAACTTTCTTTTGTCGGTATAAAATGTTTTATTACTTCGATATTTATTTTAGGTGGCATAACCTCTATCTTTTCTGAATTTATGTTTAGCCTTTCGACACATGCTTTCTTCATCCATTGAGTTTGTACAATTACTTTATTAGCATTCTTTATTGATTTAAAAATACCTTTACTTAAGATATTTTGATAAATCCAAAGTAACCTATTCTCAATAATTGAAAACCGATATTCAGCAAATGGTAGTGAATTATGAACATAAACCGTTTGTTTAATCTTAGTATGTGGTATAATAACATTTTGCAACGATAGCACCTCATCTACTTCATGTTCTCGTATTAGCTTAGGTGCTATTAAACTATCAAAGTAAAGACGGTGTAACCAGCTTTTCTTAATCCATGGGTATCGTAGCACCTTTATATTATGTGCTTCTTTCATTTCAGGCTTACTTACAACAAATATATAATTGTTGTTCTCATCAGCCTTGTATTCGCTGTAAAAATATTTTAAGACTGATAGAGCTCCTCCACTTTCAGCTGGAACATCAAAAACCATTATATTCATGACTTTCTCCACACCATTCTATTAACAATCCCCGTATAACTCTGAATAATTTTTACAACCTTCACGCTAACATTCTTATCAACATAGTTAGGTACATCCACACCCAAGTCATTATTATCATTCATTTCAACAGCCATATTCACAGCTTGTAATACTTGCTCAGTTGTTATGCTACCAATTACAAAGTTCCCCTTATCTAAAGCCTCGGGTCGCTCTGTACTTGTTCTTATAGACACTGCTGGAAATTTGAAATACGATGCTTCTTCAGCAATTGTTCCACTATCAGATACTACGCATAAAGCATTTAGCTGTAAACTATTGAAATCTGAGAATCCAAATGGATCTAAGCTTCTAACATTTGAATGGAATTTAAATTTTCGTTGTTCGATAAACTTCTTACTCCGAGGATGAGTACTATATATAACAGGTACATCATAACTTTCAGCCATGGCATTAACTGCATTCATAAGAGCAAAGAAGTTTTCTTCATTATCAATGTTCTCTTCACGGTGAGCTGAAAGTAAAATGTATTTACCTTTTTTCAATTTAAGAGTTTCTAGAATCTTACTGTTTTTTATCTTGTCAATATTAGCTGTCAGAACCTCTGCCATAGGTGATCCAACTACATAAGTTCTTTCTTTGGGTACTCCCTCATAATTTATATATCTTCTTGCATGTTCTGTATAACAAAAGTTAACATCGCTAGTATGGTCGATAATTCGGCGGTTAATTTCCTCAGGAAGATTCTCGTCAAAACACCTATTTCCTGCTTCCATATGAAAGATTGGAATTTTAAGTCTTTTGGCAGCTATCACACAAAGGCATGAGTTGGTGTCGCCTAAAACTAAGAGTGCATCAGGTTTTTGTTCAACCATCAATTCATAGGACTTTGCAATAACATTTCCAATAGTTTGACCGAGATTGTCACCTACAACACCAAGATAATAGTCTGGTGACCTAAGTCCTAGCTCATCAAAAAATACCTCATTAAGTGTATAATCATAGTTTTGACCTGTATGTACTAATATATGTTCAAAGTACTTATCACACTTTTTAATCGTCTCTGATAATTTAATAATTTCTGGACGTGTTCCCAATATTGTCATTAACTTCAATTTGCTCATCTCTTGTACCCCTTTATCTGAAATAATGTAGATATAATTCCTTATGGCTATAAATCCATTCTTGCATTTCAATTATCATATCTTCATATGAAGGTACAATAAAATCAAAATCACTTCTGTTATTTATTAGCGATTTATCTAATATAAGATTATCACTGTGTTTAATACCCAATTGACCATTTTTCAAATATTTATTGAATAATATAAGCAATTCATATTTATTTATCGTTTCATTATTTACCAAGTTATATAATCCAACTATATTATCATGTGCTGCTTTTTCCATAGCTTTAGCGAGTGTAAGCGTAGTAACACCAGTCCAAATTGCTTTTGTATAACCACTAATTTCACCACTTTGCTTCATAAACCAATTAAATAGTCCTATTCCATCTTCATTCATATCAGGACCAATTATAGAATTTCTAAAAGTTAAATCTTTATTATTATCGATTTCACCTAAAGCCTTCGACCTATCATAAAATATTTCTCCATCTTTAAATGAATTCTCATGATAATTTCCATCTTTACCTGAAAAAACGCAATCTGTGCTCATCTGTATTACTCTAGTTTTTATTTTTTTTGTAATAGCACTAAGATAATGTGGTAAATAACTATTTAGAAAAACAGCTTGATCCTTATTTGATTCAGCATCACTATTAAGTATTCCAATACAATTAATAACAGCATCAAATTCACCTTTTATTATTGTATCTTCAAGCGATTTTAAATCATAAATATCACCGATTATGTTTCTACAAAACTTAAAAGGTCTTCTTGTAAATGTTGTTACGTCGTGTCCCTGTTCATTCAAGTATATAGAAATAGTATGCCCCGCCATTCCTGTTGCACCTAATACTAAAAATTTCATTATTCATTCCCGCCTTCCATGTCTTTTATTCTTCTTTAGTAACAGCAACTTCATTTGTGGACTTCATTAACCTTAACTCCTCTTTTATATATTCCAGTTCCAATAACTTTTCTTTAATTTGCTCTACAGTTAAAATTTCAGTATTATGAGAATTATATTCTTTTTCAATAGATAATTCTTCATTTCCTATTTCAAAATACTTTTCATAATTTAAATCTCTCTTATCAGCAGGAACTCTAAAAAAGTTTCCTATATCTTCTGCATGAAGATATTCTTCCTTGGTTAATAGTGTTTCATATAACTTTTCACCATGGCGAGTGCCTATTATTTTTATTTCATTATCTGCATGGAAAATTTCTTTTACTGCCTGTGCTAAATCTCTTATGGTGCTGGCAGGTGATTTTTGAACCATAATATCTCCTGATTCACCATTTTCAAAGGCAAATACCACAAGCTCCACAGCCTCATCAAGACTCATAAGGAATCTTGTCATATCCGGATTAGTTACAGTTAGTGGTTTTCCACTTTTAATTTGCTCAACAAATAAAGGAATTACAGAACCACGAGATGCCATAACATTTCCATATCTTGTACCACAAATCACTGTTCTGTCTGGTGATACTGTTTTAGATTTAGCTACAAATACCTTTTCCATCATTGCTTTTGAAATTCCCATAGCGTTTATCGGATAAGCTGCCTTATCTGTAGATAAACAAATAACCTTTTTAACTCCAC
>ERZ1463033.41-NODE-41-length-19584-cov-9.401454_pt1 | contig 19584 bp, 12 predicted proteins | sample MGYA00564481_ERZ1463033 | MGnify/ENA primary metagenome ERZ1463033 (study PRJEB39244, sample SAMEA3635150) | Helicobacter pylori | study: EMG produced TPA metagenomics assembly of PRJEB11511 data set (Assembly of a 5300-year-old Helicobacter pylori...
TTTGAGAAACCAACATATTATGGCATATTTTCATAACAAGTCCTGTTCCATTTTCGCCCATATATATAATGTTTTTGCCCATGCATGAAAGTATTCCTTTTGCCCTTTCAAAAGCTTGCTTATCTCCACCTACATAAATTCCAAGTTCCCCTGCTATAGCAGCTGGTTTACTCTTTACTACAGGAGCATCTATCATAAAACATCGTTTCTCTTTAACTTGTTTTGAAAGTTCACGTGATGTATAAGGATCAATAGTACTCATATCTATAAGAAGTTTTCCTGGAGATAATACTTCTAAAAATTCACTATAAACTGCTTTTACATGTTCACTCTTAGGTACCATAGATATAATAACATCGCATTTTTCTGCGATTTCTTTATTTGACGAAGCTGCTTTTGCACCTACTTTTACTAATTTATCAACTGCTTTGTTGCTTATATCAAACACCCATACCTCTTCACCACTTTTCTTTACTATGTTTTCGCACATAGATTCTCCCATTATTCCAAGACCTACAAAACCTACTTTCATAATTACATCTCCTTTTTTATATTACTTAAACTGTTAATACCTTAAACTACTTGAGACTTATAATTCTCTTACAAATCTTAAAGAAGTTATTCAAAGTATTATATTAGTATATGTTTCATAAATAATTAATTAACTTTATTAATCAATTATTATAAATTTTTTTAGGTTGTTTTTACAACCTTTATTAACTTATAATTACATATTAAACGGTTTCTTTTATATTGTCAATAAATTTTAACGTAATATCAAGGCTTTTTAAGTGTTTATCTTGACATTTCTTTATTTTTCTCATTATTTCATTTAGTTAAACTTATTAATCAACTAATGTTTTTAACCCTCATTAGCAAGATCTAAGTCCATTAATCCATAGCCCCCGTTCTAAAAAAGAACTCCCTTATAGCTAATGCAATACCACCTATATAAATAGGACTATTGTTTAAAGTACTATAACTTATAATGTTTTTCAGATCACACTCTGTAAGATTTTTATTAAGTTCATCCTTAAATATCTCCATAAAAATTTTATTTTTAAACATTTCACCATATAACACCAATTTATGTGGATCAATAATAGTTATTGCATTTGATATTCCAAGAGCCATGTAGGTTGCTGCTTTAGTTATAATTTTAATGACCTCTTCATCACCCTGCTGCGAACTTTTCATTACATTATTTGTAGATAAATTTGCAATATCTTCTCTGCATAATTCATATAATATAGGCATTTTCTGTTTAGAAAAATTTCCCCTTATTTTTCTGTTAATAGCTTCTGGTGATGCTACTGTTTCAAGGCATCCAACTTTACCACATTTGCAAGTTTCTCCATTAATTTCAACTATTGTATGACCAATTTCTGCAGCTATATTATGAGTGCCTCTGTAAATTTCCCTATCTATAACTATAGCTGAACCGATACCAGGTCCACATTTAATAAATAGCATGTTACTTATGTTTTGAAGTTTTTCATGATCCATTTCTGCCATTGCAAGCGTTCTTACATTGTTATCTACAACTACATTAATATTGAGTTGTTTTTCTAATATTTTCTTTACATTTACTTCTTTCTTCCATAGACCATATGCATGTTTACTTATACCTTCCTTTGAATTAACAGGGCCCATTATTCCAACTCCAACACCTAGAATATTTTCTTTAGCTATGTTTTCTTTCCAAAGCAATGAAATACACTGATTCGCTATCTCTAGCAAAGTTTCTTCTGCTTCTAGTTCTTTATTTATACATACTGATGTACTATTAAGAACTGTTCCCTTTATATTAGCAACTCCAATACTGCACAACTCAGACTCTATACTTATACCAATCACATATTTTATATCATAATTAATATCTATTAATATTTTTCTTCTTCCTGCTCTTTTATCACTTTCCTCAAGCTCGCCCATTTCCTTTATTACACCTTCATCTATCATTTTATTTACAATAATAGTTACTGAAGCTGGTGTAAGTTCAACTTGTTTTGCTATATCCTTTCTTGGCATAGCTCCATGTCCTCTTATAAGATTTAATATGGAGACCCTGTTTTTTTGTTTTATGCCTCCCATATTTATACCTTTTCTAATTTGCATCTATAAACACCTCATATTTCTATCAAAATTTTAAAAATAAAAATATACACTTAAGTATATTTTCTCAATTAATTTGTTTTTTCATACATATTGAGTTTATATTAAAATAATAAAATATTCAACAATAAAAATATTTTTCTAACATAACTATAGAAAATAGAGATAATTTATTGTACAATAATAATTAGTTAACATTTTTAATTAATTATTATTTCATATTGGAGGGTATAATATGTCTATTGTAACTATTATTTTGTTTGGCTTAGTTGTTCTTTTAGCTCATTTTTTAGAAGGTATAACTGGCTTTGGTTGTACTGTTTTAGCTCTACCATTTTGTATAATGCTCACGGGAATAAAAACTGCTAAACCAGTTCTCACTGTATGTGGGCTACTTCTCTGTCTTTATGTTGTTATCGTCTCGTACAAAGACATTCTATGGAAACAGTATCTTAGAATTATGATTTTCGTGGGTCTAGGTTTGCCAATAGGAATGTGGATTTTCAATAAATTTCCTGAAAACGTTTTAAAAAATATTCTTGCTGTTTTTATGATTGTAATATCTATAAGAGGTCTTATTATCTGTTATAGAAAAAACAAGGTAACTAAACCTATAAATAATTCTGTATTGAATTTTATTCTTTTTATAGGTGGTTGTATACACGGAGCCTTTACTTCTGGCGGTCCTCTAGTTATCATATACGCGGCAGAAAAGCTTAAAAACAAAAGTAATTTTAGGTCCACTCTATGTATGGTTTGGGTATCACTAAATTCTATTATCATAGCACAAAGTTTTGTTAAAGGTGACATAACACCTGAAGTTACTAAACTGCTCTTGTACTCACTTCCGTTTCTTATAGTAGGAGGTTTGCTTGGTAACTTTGCACATCATAAAATTAAAGATACTATATTCAGTAAAATAGTGTACGTAGTCTTATTTATTTCAGCTATGTTCATGTTTTTATAAATATTAACTAGATTATAGACAAATAGAGATAGCAACCGCTATCTCTATTTATCTATAATTTAAAGGCCTTCTGATATTAAAACTTATTACCTTGTAAACTACGATAAAAGACTTATTTCAATTATTAAAAATAAATTTCATATTCTTTTATTAATCTAACGATTATTGTTTAAATTACTTTTATAAAACATAAAAAATGTTATAGTAGTTACACATACAGCTATGATGTCTGCTATTGGTTCTGCTAATAAAACCGCAAATAACTTATTTTTAAAAAAATTAGGAAGAATAAATATAAGTGGTATTAACAAAACCATCTTTCTTAATAAAGCTAAAAATAATGATATTCTAGCTTGTCCTAAGGCTAAAAAAGATTGTTGACAAGCTATTTGCGCACCAAATATAAATGTACCTACGAAATAGATTCTAATGCTCCAAACTGCAATTGATATAAGTTGTGGTGATTTATTAAATATTGAAACAATACTTTCAGGAAATACCATTAAAATACCTGTCATTACTAGGCTATAACCTATACAACATTTTAATAAAAGTTTAATTGTAATTTTTACTCTCTCTAAGTTCTTAGCTCCATAATTATAACTTATTATGGGCTGCGCCCCCTGAGTTAAACCTGTTAATGGCAAAAATATCATTTGCATTATACTTGCCATTATAGTCATTGCACCTACTGCTATATCTCCACTATATGCTTGAATCTTTGTATTAAGGAAAATTAATACCAAGCTTTCAGTCGCTTGCATAATAAATTGTGCTATACCTAAGCTAACTATAGACAACATAATTTTAGGATTCGGGATCAGATATTTTCTACGTATTTTTAAAATTGTTTTTTCCCCAAATAAAAATTTCAAAACAAATATAGCAGAAATCATTTGAGCAAATATTGTTGCAAAAGCAGCCCCTTGAACCCCCATATTGAAAGTGAAAATAAGGATAGGATCTAAAACTATATTTATAATAGCACCAATAATTACAGTAAACATACTAATATTTGTGAAACCTTGTATATTTATAAATGCATTCATACCCAATACTATCTGAACAAAAACTGTTCCAAATAAATATATGCTTATAAAGCTGTTAGCATACTTGATAGTTTGATCACTTGCACCAAAAGCATAAAGAATTGGCTTTTTTAAAATTAAAATTGATATAGTTAAAATTAGACCTACAATAATAAGCATAACAAAACTATTACTTAATATTTTCTCAGCTTCTTCATTTTTATTCTCACCCATTTTTATAGCGGCAAGTGGAGCGCCACCTATACCAACTAAGGCACTAAAAGCTGATATTATAAGAATTATAGGAAAAGATATACCAACTCCAGCCATAGCAATTTCACCATTGGGAAGCTTGCCTATAAATATTCTATCCACAATATTATACAAAACATTAACTAGCTGAGCTATTATACATGGTAGCGCTAATTTGAATAATAACCTTCCTATTTTACTATTTTCGAAATTTGATGCCATTGAACTCATAACAAAGTGTCCCCTTATTTTTAATAATTATTAGAAATACCATTAAGCAATTGATTATATCGAAGCTAATTTATTGTAGGACATAACTTGTTATAATGTGGGATAATCAATTTTGAAGAATAAGATATCTCAATAGAAGCTATTATTGAGGACTTTGAAGAAGCATATGTATTGGTGGAAGATTATTTAAAAGCTTTAAGAAAAATTACAATTTACAAAGAAATCAATGTACTACTTATGAATGTGTCAAATAAGATTTGGACCAACTGTATTAATTATATACGGTTTGAAAAGGATAAGCAAATTATTAATAGGATGGCTTTATACGTACTTTTATATTTGATAAATATCTTCTGTTTACCTCAATATTAACAGTTTCGTTTTCCGTTTATACCCACAGTTAGAAATGCTGCTTTCATTTCATATAAGTAAATGTAACAAAGTTATAATTAATTCAATTATTGATATTAATTAACATTGTTACATTATTTGTTTTAATATTTGTTTTAGTTACAATTCTCCAACCATTATCTTTGTATGTTCATCTTACTTTTTATAAAATGATTGTAGTTAATTATTGTTTTACATAGATTAATTTACAACTTACTATTAGTTATAACTGTACATGTATAGATTCTTTTTCCCATAAGATTGATTTTTTCTCCTGTTAGTTCAATCTTCTCTTTATATACAATATTTTCAGAACTAGTGCCTAACATCAATTCTATATTGCCTGGCTCTACAACAAACTCCATATCCTCGTTATAAAACCCTAACTGTTCCGTATTCAGCATAAACGATAATTGTACACTTTCCTGTGGTTCCAAAGAAATTCGTTTAAAGCCTACAAGCTGCTTTACAGGTCTTGTTACGTGTGCCTCACAATCCCTGTAATATAATTGAACAACTTCAGCACCAGCTCTATCTCCGATGTTTTTAATAGTACATATCAAAGTTATTACTGCATCAGTTGCAACCTCTTTCTTTGCGACTGATGGGTTGGTAATTTCGAAACTTGTATAGCTTAATCCATGTCCAAAAGGAAATAATGGTGTGTTTTCAGAATCAACATACCCCCCGCCAAATATTTCTATACTATTTATGCCACTTTTCTCTTGAACTAAAGTATATCCACTAGCAGGTTTGTGGTAGTAATATATCGGTATCTGCCCCACACACCGCGGCATTGTCATCGGAAGCTTTCCTGAAGGATTAATCTCGCCACATAGAATTTTTGCAATTGCGCTTCCACCATATGCACCCGGAAGCCATCCATTAATAATAGCTTTAACATTTTCGGCAAGCTTTGGGGCATATTGCCCTGGTCCATAAAGCACAAGCACTATGTCTTTACCTGTCCTTACTATTTCATCTAAAAGCTGTTGTTGAACTCCTGGCAAATCTAGGCTAGTACGATCTTTCCCCTCACCACCAGTGCAATTTGTCCATCCACAATTACCACCGAGGGTCATAATTACAACATCGCTGTTCTTAGCAGTTTCTACTGCATTTTTAAAGTCTTTAGTATCCTCACCGACAACCTCACAGCCCTTTGCATAGCTAACATGAGTCCTTAATTTTAACTCTTCCACTAAAGACGTACCACCATATTTATTCTTTAACATGGATTCAGCATCAAAACCAGCTCCAACGATATCTGTCATGCCACCAAAAATAGAAAAATTTCCATCTTTATCTTTTTGTTTTTCATCCATAATACCGTGAAATGTAGGTTTTTCATTCTTATCATCATCCATGCCCATTATAAGTTCATAATATGCCATTGCTGTATATCCACTTATACTAGGCCGTATTGAAGCTGCATGTGGACCAATGATAGCTATTTTTTTCTTAGTATCTAATGGCAAAATTGATTTCTCATTTTTCAACAATGTAATAGATTGCTCCGTTACCTTCTTTGATATATTAACACTATCCTCATTCGTCATAGAATTAACTAAATCATCTTCATCGATATATGGTTGTTCAAATAATCCTAGTTCAAATTTGGATGTGAGAACTCTTTGCACTGCCTCATCAATGATAGAAATCTCTAGTTCACCACTCTCAACGTACTGGCCTAGCTGTCTGTAGGCAGCACCAACCGGCATCTCTGTCTCCATCCCGCCTTTGATACCCAATAATCCTGCCTCAGCATAATCTTTCGCAACTCCGAAAGTATTAAACAATTTCCAAACCGCTCCACCATCAGAAACTACAACTCCTTCAAACCCCATGGTTTTACGAAGCAAATCGCGTACAATTTTTTTATTTGCTCCACATGGTATACCATCAATTTCTGAGTAAGATGTCATAATTGAACCCAGATCAACTTCCTTAATAGCAGCTTCAAAAGGGGTTGCAAACACTTCATATAATTCACGGTCACATAATCTGGTTGCAGCAGTATTTAATCCAGCTTGTGTTTCTGCATATCCTAAAAAATGCTTTCCAGTAGCTAAAACACCATCTTTTTTATTCTTTTGCAATCCTTTAACATATGCAATCCCCATCTGTGATACTAAATAGGGATCTTCACCAAAGCTCTCATACACACGACCCCAACGTGGGTCTCTTGCAACATCAAATAAAGGTGATAATGCCTGTCGAATTCCCACTGCTTTTGCTTCTTTTGAGATGACGTCGCTCATTTGTTCAGTTAATTCTGGATTAAAGCTTGATGCAACATTTATCATTGAAGGAAACATAGTTCCAGCTGCACCAGGATATCCACTAAGACTTTCTGATTGCAAAATGACAGGTATCCCTAATCGTGTTTTCTCTACAAAATAATGTTGAATCTCATTTGATATTCTTGCAATATCCTGTGGAGATTTTAGTCCAATCATACTGTACTGTGTAATACGTCCAAGCCCATCACTGCAATTATGTTTAATTTTATCATAATCCAGCTCATTTCCTACTAATAACCTTTGTGGTAATTCGCTACTTAATTGTGCCAGTTTTTCATGAATAGTCATTTTTGAAATTAAATTTTCCACACGTTGTAGTACTTTATGATTTTTATCCTTATACATTTTTATCCTCCCCAGTCTTATAGGATCAAATTTATTTCATATTGGAACAATTATATTAATCAAAACATAAATCAATGCTTTAATCTTTAAATTTATTACATCATATGATTAAGTATAAAGTTGTTTGAATTTTTGTTTGTATTTTATGTTCAACATTGTATTTTTACTATTTATTGAACCAGGCGAACTCAAGCAGATCTTCCCCTATAAGTGGGCGACACCACTCTATGAATTTTTCTGTAACCCCCTTACCTTCTTGATCAATAAACTCTTTCGGCATGGGGCTTTCATGCATCATAACATCCTCAATTGGAATTTGAATAATTTTAATTTTATAAGGATTAGTGCTGACACGCTGGAACCCGATCATAATGCCAGTTTTACCATTAAGTGCTGCTCTGCATGCCTCAGCTCCTGCTAGAATTGCCTCTTCTCGATCCACGGAGGACTGATACATGATTGATGATCTACCTGCAATACCTGGCTTTTCACTTCTTGCCTTAATTCCCAGACGCTTAATTACAAGTTCTGCAAGATGAGCACCTACATCTCCAAAATATATGGATCTTCCAGTTTGAAAAATCGGTTTCACGATGGGCGATCCGTCCCTTTTTTTCAAACCCTCACTAGCAACTACCACTGCTGAGCCATACTTGTCGTACAATTTTTTCACGTCAGTCAGAAACTTTTCCTCATCAAAAGCTATTTCCGGTAAATAAATGAGATGCGGTCCTGAAGCCTCATCCATTTTCGCTAATGCCGCTGCTCCAGTAATCCAGCCTGCATTTCTACCCATTGTTTCAATGATACAAACATGAATTGGCATAGAACGCACATCTTGTGAAATCTCCGCCACAGTCTGTGCAAGATAACGAGCAGCGCTACCGTAGCCTGGGCAATGGTCGGTAATAGCAATATCATTATCCACGGTTTTCGGTATGCCAATTACGCTGATATTATATTTTTTAGCTTCCAGGTAAAGTTTCCCACATGTATCCATAGAGCCATTTCCTCCATTGAAAAGCACATACTTTATGTTATACTTTTTAAAAACTAAGATCATTGCCTCATAATCTTCCGCAACCAGGGGCGTTCTAGAGGTTCCAATCGCAGAAGCCGGAGTTTGTTTTAACAGCTCAATTTCATGTTGTGAAACTGTAGAAAAATCGATAAATTCTTCTTTGAGAATCCCTGCTGTACCTCCTAGCGCACCATAGACTGTGTTAATTGAATTATAGCTCTTCGCCTCCATAATTGCGCCATAAAGAGAGGAATTAATAACAGCAGTTGGTCCTCCACCATGTACAATTAATAAATTTACTTTCACAATACATTACCTCTCCTTCTGTAATAATTAAAGACCTTTTTTATATCTGTCTGCCATTTTCTCTAAGGAAACACACTCAACTAGTGGAGCCTTGCCAACAGAACCAAAATCTACAATTAAGGTACCAACAACTTCTTTTACGCCACGCTCCACACAGGCCACAATAGCTGCAACATCATCATCTGGAATAACACCCGTCATTACCGTATCCATAATTGGCGTCATAAACACTCTTGGGTCAAACTGAGATTTATTCTCTTCCATAAGCTTATAAATTTCACTTATTGAAGAGTTTACTCGAAGTCTTGGATAATCGTAGAATAGTTCCTTCATATTTCTGGTAACTGCAAGACGAATATCGGTATCAATATTAATTTTCCCAATTCCACAAGGTATTGCTGCTTTCAATTCATCTATAGAAATACCGTGAGCATTCTGTATATCTCCGCCTAGGGCATTTATCTCATCCACAATATACCGTGGAACTGTAGATGAACCATGAGAAACAAGAACGCCAAAAATATTTTCATGCATCAAACATTCCTTAGCAGCAATAGCAATTTCCTTACGAAGTTTTACGTTCTTCCCTTTAGTTGCGCCATGCATAGTACCGTAAGAAATAGCAAGACAATCAACTCTAGTATTTTTGAAAAACTCCACTACCTTATATGGATTTGTATAAGTTGAATTATCTGAAAAAACCTTATCTTCAATCCCTGCCAAAACTCCTAGTTCTCCCTCTACTGAAACGCCCCTTTCATGGGCATATTTTACAACTTCTCGAGTTAGCTCCATATTTTTATCAAAATCAAGTGAAGAACCATCAATCATAACCGAAGTATACCCGTTATCAATGGCCACTTTGCATGAATCAAAGTCTCTACCATGGTCAAGATGAAGAACTATAGGAATTTTAGAATTCTCTCCGTACATTTTAACAGCGTTTGCAATATTCTTAGCACCTATTTTTTTATCATCTAAGGTCGAATCTAAAAAGTTTGTACAACCGCCCATAAATCCGTTGGCAAGATCTGCACCTTGTAAAATTGCTGCCGCACGAAACATTTCATGAACCTCTATAACTGCCTTTGCCTGTGCAACAGCGTTGACGTTGAAGGCACCCTGTGCAAAACCATATTTTGCAGTTGCCTCTAATAATGGTCTTAATGGAATAATTGGCATAATAAAACTTCCTTTCACATTGTTGATTTATTTTATACTATTTTTATACTATTGAATGAGTTATCGCCACCAATAATGATGGCGAGCCTCAGTACTCATACTCTTTTCTAATTTTTAGTTATTATATACTTTACAAAGCAGCATTACTTTTGCGTTCATCAAGTATAACAATTATTTCTTTATATTTAGCATCAGTAAGTTTATAGAAGCATCCCATAATAATAATGGTTGCTATTGCTAAGGCAGCAGGATATATGAATATAAGTCCCTTTATTGCAGAAATAGTTTTTATACTTTGTACTGCATTTGGAATATAACCACTAGCTGCTAACACAATAGCCGGTATAAAGCCTGCAATTGCCTGAGATAACTTACGGAATAATGTAAAGAATGAATATACAACACCCTCTGATCTAGTACCTGTTTTCCATTCTCCATATTCAACAGCATCAGATACAAGTGCCCAGTTCAAACTATTAACAAATGAACTACCAAAGAAAGCGAAACAAGCGAAAACAATAAATACAGTTGCATCTTTAGCAAATAGGAAAGCTAGAATATCGCCAAATGCCCAAATTGCACAGCCCAACATATAAGTTGATTTTTTCCCAATCTTTCTAACTAAAGCAGGAACCATTGCTACACCAAAGAAAATGCATCCTATACTAAAGAACCCCATAAATGGCACAATAGAAATATTTTCAAGCACATACTGGCAATAATAAACCTGTACTGCAAGCTTTACATTAAATGCTGAGAAAGTAAATAAGTTAACTAAGCATAATATAAGTAGTGGTGTATTTTTAAGTAAGGCTTTATAACTTTTGCTTATTGTTCCCTTAGCTTCTTTAGGCTTTTGGACAACATTTCTCTCTTTAATGTTAGAATAACAATAAATTTGAAGTAAAATACCAAGAATAGCAAATACTGATGCAGCCACCACATACCCAGTTGATTTATTAGAAAAGATCATAACTATTGGCATAAATGCTATTGTTGTAACAAATAAGCCCATATTAGAACCAGCTGCTCTAAAAGAAGCTAATTCTGCTCTTTCATTAGTATCTTTAGTCATAGCTGGCACCATAGAACCATATGGAATATTTGAAATACTATATATAGTTCCAAAAGCCATATAAGTTACATAAGCCCAAATAATTTTACCATTTATTGAAAAATTCGGAGTAATAAAGCTAACTATAGTAATAAGTGCCAGTGGCACTGCAGCATAAAGAATGAAAGGTCTAAATTTGCCCTTAGGTCCAAGCTTTTTCCGATTATCAATCCATGTACCTATGCTGATATCTGCAAACGCATCCCATATTTTTGAAAGCAAAAATACTAAGCCAGCCACAGTCACAGGTAATCCTAAAACATCTGTATAAAACTTCAATAAGTATATTTGACCCAAGTCAAATAAAAAACCATTTCCTGCATCTCCTGTACCATAAGCTATTTTTTCCCTAAGAGTTAGTTTCGCCGTTTGTTTTGTATCCTTTTGAACTGATTGTCCCATTAAATTACCCCCATTATATTTTTTAAATATAAAGCAATAAAATTATATCTATTTATTATGAAACCTATCCGGTTAAATCTTAATTTTTGAACAGTCTATTCTAAATATTAATCAAGTATTAAATCATTCTTTACAAATTGTTATTCTTATTCGCTTATGAGTATACGTTTACTTACGGACAAACTTGAGCTTCTTTATTCTAATTAATGTAGATAATTTTGCACCCATTTTAACTAATCTTTCAATTCATATATGGTTTATGTCAAACACTCACCCCCTTTCACACATATATTCTACATCGTTTTAACACAATTCCTGCCTTCATATTTATCCTCTACTTTTCTGATAATAATTAGCCAATTAGTTAATATAGATTTAGTTGATGTTGTAATTTCAACCTCAACTAAATTTGTTATTATATATTGTAAATAAGAATTGCTAAATGATATATTATAATTTTTAATTAACCTTTAATAGAAATCATGGCTTTGAGAAATATTTTTATTTCAAATTTCTAAACATTTCTTTCTTATATGCTTCCACACCATCTTGGTCAAAAGGATTAATTCCATTAAGCGTTCCAGATATATAACAGGTAAACTGAAAGAAGTAAAACAACTGTCCAAAATAATAGGCCGTCAATTCTGGAATCATAATAATATTGCAGGGTACGCCGCCATCTACGTGAGCTTTGACCGTAGCATTAAAAGCAATATCATTAATAGCTTTGACCCCCATATGATTTAAGTAATCAAAGCCATCTTTAATTTTAGTATCTAATTGCACAATATAATTTTCTTCCACCTTCTCAACCTGAAGAAAAACTTCCGCAAGGTTTCTTTTCCCGCTTTGAATATACTGTCCTACGGAATGAAGATCCTCTGAAAAAGAACATGCAACGGGATATAAACCAGTGTGGTCCTTTCCCTCGCTTTCCGCAAATAGCTGTACCCACCACTTAGAGAAATATTTTAAGTCTGGCTCAAAGGAAGAAAGAAACTCCATTGCAAACCCACGTTCTTCTAGAAGGTTACGAATAACCCCATAAATCACTCCAGGGTTTTCCCTAAAGGATGTGTTCTTTAGTGATTGTTCCATATCATGTGCACCTCTGATAATTTCTTCTATATCAATTCCTGCCACAGCAGTTGGAAACAATCCCACTGGAGATAGTACTGAATACCTTCCTCCAATATCCTCTGGGAAAGGCAAAAACAAATAATCGTTTTCATTAGCTAATTTATTAAGCTGACTCCCCAATGTTCCGGTAACAATTACTCTTTCTGAAATATTATCACCGTATTGTTCCCACATAAACCTTCGGAGAATTCTAAATGAAAGTCCTGGTTCTAGGGTTTCAAAGTTTTTTGCAATCACGTTAATATAAACAGATTTCCCCTTAAGTTTCTCCAAAAGCCGACAGACCGCATTGCTAGAAAGATTATTTCCAGCATATATAATTTCAACCTTTGTTTGTTTTTCAAGGGCCTTTATTATGGAACGCGCACCGTTATTAGAACCACCTACACCCACTAGCACAAAAATATCAGCTTTTTCCTGAATTTCCTTTGCCTTTTCCTTCATTTTAAAAACAAGTTCTGGCGTAGTCCACTTTTCTACATTGAACCATCCAAATACCTGCTCTTTGTCTTCTGTTTTTTCTAAAAAAAGCTGTTCTAACATTTTTTCATTCTTTTTTATAGAACTTAAAACCCTGTCAGAACCAAGAAAATCCAAAGAGTTTTCAAAATTATACTTAAGCATACTTATACCTCCTAAATTTTTTTTATAATTAGAGTATCGTGAATTTAGCTAAGTTAAAAATACTGATTCCCACAATCATAATCATTGATCCAATAAAAAGGCGATCTACTATATCCTCAGAAATCTTCTTATTTATGTGACCACCTATTATTCCACCGGCAATACCTGCAGCCACCATCAATGATAAAACTATTACGCTTACATGTGGGATATTACCACCAATAATTGTTTCCAATAGGCCCGCAAATTGCGAAAACATAATAATATATAATGAATTTGCCGTCGCTTTTTTCGTATCCATTGAAAGGAAAAAGAAAAGAACAGTAAGGTTAATAGGACCTCCTCCAATTCCAAGAAAAGCTGAAACCGTACCTAGGAAAAGGCCAATTATTCCGCATAGCATCGTGCTTTTTACATAGTGAGTATGAATTTTTTTTGAGTATATGCTATATAATATTGAACCCACTGTTACAATAATTAGTAGGCCGGACTGTAATGCTCCTAAATGATTTTCATTTTGTAATGCACTCTTGAACAATTCGAACACTAACTTTCCTAACAGTCCACCGATTACTCCACCAATAGCAAGAGAGGTACTTGTTTTTACATCAATAATTCCCTTACTATTCTTCGAGTTTCTAAAAACTGAAATCGTTGTCATTGCTAACACAGTACATCCTGATAAAAAACTTATGCTACTAACGCTCATTGTTCCAGTGGCATCTAGCACTGGTTTGATGATAACACCACCACCAATGCCACAGATTCCTCCTATAATAGAAGCAAGAATACTTATTAAAAAATATAACAAATACATAGATCAAGCCTCCATTATTTTTAAAAATGTCCTGAATTATTCATGGAAACCGCAGTCTGCAAAACCATTAGTTCCATCATAAGGTTCATCCTTCATACAGAGGTGAACTGACGCAGTCTTAAATGCTAAAGGTAATGCTAAGATATTAGGATTTTGGCCCACAAATTTCTTTTTTGCATCAGTTAGTGCTTCTTCAAAAGTAGCTCTAGTTTTAAGTCCCATCCCTCTTGCAATTCCAGGTTCCTGGGCGCCGACTATATAAATGGCAGAAGTATTTTTTTCTGCTATATGGCCACAACTCATCATAGAAAATCCATGGAAAGGATGGAATGCATTACAGTATCGGTATTTTTTAATATACTCTTCGTTTGTTGCAAAATATTCACCATACCGATTCATATCCGCTAGAGTATTCATGTGATCTTTCTGGAACATTTTATAAAGTTCCGGAATATACGGCCACAACTCATCATGGAAATAGCCATTACAAATAGAAGAACATATAATTACACAGTTATCCTTCATAATCCGCTTGTGACGAATTACTTGTGCAGATATAGCCTGCATCAGCATAATTGGGTTGGTACCCATGCCTTCTCCATAGTGAAAGAACTGTGGCATTCCAAATATCATAACATCATATTTTTTTTCAGCCCAATTAACATACGTACGCTTATCGGCTGTTTTCCACGAGATAGGCTGCATTTCCTTAGCATATCCGCTGTTAATTTCAATCTGTCTAGATTTTGTATCAAGTACAGCATCGCAGCAAAAGAATTTTTTACCCATGGATTTTTCCATGTACTCACCAATTTCATCAAACTTTGTGCGCATCATAGAATGACCACTAACAGGAGTAAAATCCTTTCGGTGCATGATTTCTGGCACATGATGGGATGCAATACTACGCCAATGTGTAATTCCCGTTGCACAATGTTTATAGCCACCGGAATAACCACCATATGGATTACCTTGAGTATGACCGATTAAAATAGCTAAGTCAGATTCATATACATATTTATTCATAATCACCGGATCACCACGTTCAGTGATACCAAGGTCTACTAGATGTTCATAATCCTCACTGTCGTGATTGATTATCTGATGCGAATACCAAAACTCGTGGAAAATATCTGGCCCTAATATGTTAAAAATTTCTTCTTTAGTATTCTTTCTGTGCAGTCCATTTGAACAAATCAGCATAATATCTTTTTTCTCGACTCCAACTTTGTAAAGTTCTTCTAAAATAATACTAATTGAAACTTTGCGATGAGCCGTCGCTTGTTCTCCTCCCTTTACCCTATCTGGAAAAACGATTGTAACTTTAGAGCCTTTCTGGGCAAGTTTTGATATGGGGTCCATACCAATAGGATTTAAAATGGATTTTCTAGTCACTTCAACCAACTGATCATCGGGGATAAATGCTGGATCCGGAACTGTTACACCAGGTATAAATACATCTGTGTTATCTGGAAGATTGGCAGCCATAGTACCTTGACCATATTCAAAATCTAATTTCATTTTACAACTCCTTTTTTTTATTTTTTCCTCACTTTATATATTTATCAATGATAATTTTTAAATCTTCAACATAGAAACCTATTTCACCTGAGAAACGTGTTAATGCAACAAGTCCTCCATCAATCGAGTCAATGCTAGAAATCATTGCTACGTTCTCTTCCTTAAGTCCACCACCATATACCACTGAAAAATCAAAACTATATAGCTCTTTTATAGTATCCTTTATGAGACTGGATACATATGCTATATACTCCTTACCTGGAGGCGTTTTACCTGGACCAATCGCCCAAATTGGCTCGTATCCAATTACAATTTTTCTAGCTAAAAAACGGTTAGATATCCCCGAAAGGCCTCGTTTTAATTGACCAACTAACGCATTTTTAATATTAATTTTCTGCTCTTCAAAACTTCCAAATCCTCGCTCCTCAGCAGTTTCACCGATACATAGCAAAACATCCATACCCTGTTCTAGTGCAGATATCACCTCACGGTTAATAAGTCCATCTACAGCCACTGCGCAGCGCTCTCTAAGGTCATTCTTTTGATTCCAATCGGGTTGAAATGCTCCTATAATTTCCTGTTTATCACGGCGTTCCTCGGAATGTCCGATTATGGACCAAAGACACCCCATTTGATAAGCGCTTGCTGCAGGCATATTAGCGGTGAAAGCTCCAAAATTTTTATTTAGCATAATATTATCTCTAAAAATGCTCTGGCAACCTATCTTTAGGTTTGATCTAAGTTTTTCGGGATATTCCATAAGTTTCTCCTGTGCAGGAATAATTAAGGCTTCTGGCACCATATACACAACTGCTATATCATCAATACATCCCATGCCCATATCTATGCTCTTTGAAATCACTTCTTCTATCCAAATATTAGGTTTATCACTAGGACAAACACCACCTTTGCTTCTTGGAACATCAAAACGTTTAAGATTAATAAAAAACTCTTTCATATTTTTATTCTCCTTTCATCATATCGACTGATGTTTTATGAATCCAACTAATTTGTAAATGTTTTCTTAATTCAATATAACATACTTTTTAATTAATTTCAATATGAAATTAATTAAAAAAATTATAAAAATAAAAATGAAACCCTTTATGCCTTAATACTACTTAATTATTTCTAATAGTGATTAAAATCTCTTACCTATCTAACATTATAATTCATGTTGCTAGGTATTTCGGCCAATAATCCTTGTGTTCTTATAAAACCTTGGTAACGTATATTTATAAAAACTATTATAATAAAATAAACAAGAGTACTATAAACTACGTTATCATTTATAGTATCCTTGTTTCTCCGTATCTCCACTGAAAATAGTTTCTTATTCACATTATTAACAACTATTAAAACCTTTTTAGAACCATCTAAAAAGGTTTTAACTATTTCATAAAAGCATTTAGTAAAGGCTATTACACGTTTAGCTCATATCGAATATATATAAATTACGGATAAACAAAACCTCTGGCTCCTACAACTGGATATTCATGATAATAGCCCAATTACGTCGCAGGATTATGTCACATAACCTAATAATATCTTCGCGATGTTATAATCATTCTGATATTTATTCTATTCCAATTCATAAAATTTCTATACATTAAGTAGTAGGATTTAGTAAATATGATTTTTTTTAGTTCTCCACATAAATAATCTCAGAATGAAATGAGTTGAGAATATTTTCAAATAACTGCTGATGCATTTAACATGTTTTTTTAAGATCACTAAAAATCATATCCTTAATTTATTTCATTTTGAAACAATTGTATCAGATAAAAAGAAATAATATATAATTTTATCGATAAAGAGCAAATGATTATTATAAACTAAACCGTTTATTTTATAATAATCATTTGCTCTTTACAATTAAACTCTACAATCCTGATCTTTTATAATACATTTTAATCTTGAAAAAAGCTTTTATAAACCAATGTGGCAGCTCCAATTTCATATAAATTGTCTTTTACTTTACGATTAACAAACATTATACCCTGAGCTGCTATATTGGATAATTTACCTATTGTATATTCTTTTACCAGATCATAAAAATAATCACTTTCATCAAATAATTCTCCGGATAGAATAATTAACTCCGGATTTATAATTCCTATTGTATTTGCAAGTCCAGTACTTAAAAAACAAGCGGCTTCTTCTAATCGTTCATTACATAATAAGTCGCCACCTCTTGCACCTTCACAAATCAACTTATAATCAATGGCATCTATATCTCCCTGTGCTAATCCGAGAAGTTGTGATTTCCTGCCCTGCTTTAAAGCTGCTTTAGCCATATTCTCTATAGCATCTAATGAACAATAAGCTTCTACACATCCATACCTACCACAACTACATTTTTTCCCATTAGCATTTATACTCATGTGCCCAAACTCGCCAGTTACATTATTTTTTCCTCTTAATATATTGCCTTCAGCAATAATTCCACTTCCTATTCCTTCACTGCACACTACATAAATTAAATTCTTATATCCGGTTCCATAACCATACCAATACTCTCCAAGAGCTCTTGTCTTTGCATTATTATCAATAAATACTTCAAGATTAAGTCTTTCTTCAATATAATCTTTAAGGTTTACATGTACTACATTAGGCTTTGAAGCAAATGCTATAATTATACCTTTAAGGTAATCAACATTGCCCGGAACTCCTATTCCAATCCCTAAAATTTTATTTATATCAATATTTTCTGTCTCATTTAAGAGCTCATTAATAGAATTAAGCACTATCTCTTTAAACTCATCAACTTCCTTAATATGCTTTATACTAGTAGTTTTTTTACGGATTATATTCATTGACAAATCAATGAGTGAAGCCCTTATAGCATTCTTTGATATATTTATTCCTATGCAATAATGTGCAGAAGGATTTATCTGAATATATACTGACTTTCTACCTAATTCAGATTCTCCTGAAGAAATTCCGGTTTCAATAACCAGCCCTTCTTTTAGTAACTGCTCAATAATCCTAGTTACTGTAGGTTTTGAAATATTGGTATGTTTAAAAATATCAGTACGTGATACAGCATTATTAATTCTAATATAATTTAGCACTTTTATTTTATTGTCTTCTCTTACTTGTGAATTTCCTATAACTCTTTTGTAATTCATGTTTTACCACCTTGTATATAATTTTATTACCATTTTAACACAGATTCTTGATAATTCAAAAATACAGATTGTTATGTTTTACTTTCTATATTGTATTTTTTAAGTTTCTTAAATTAGCTAAAGAATTGGAATTCAATGGATCAATTATTTATAGTGCATAAAGTAATCAATTACTCTAACAATTATTATTTAAACTTCTTTTGTAAAATATAAAGAATTTACTAATCACTAGTTATTATATCTTTAGTACCAATGTCAACTTTATCCAGCATACTACACTAATCCCTCTTTCTAATCCACTTATACTTAATAGATGTATTACCATATACCACTAAGGTCGTGTTTACTAATTTATATATATTATAGTATAAATTTACCTACTTATCAAAAATCATATAATCCATTTGCTATATAAGCTACTATTGCACTTCTTTGGCTAGTAAGTACAAAAACACTGCGATGGAATGAAATCTTTTAAATTTAATTAGGTTCTTATAAGATTTTACAATATTCTAATCTACATTTTAACAACAGTTTATTTAAGCAAATTCTATATTCATAGGATTCGTAAGTATGCGAATATATGTTCTCATTTTGGTAATAATATTATTATAATATATATTATTTCAGACTTTAAATATACACTAGTAGATATAAACAGCTACTCTAAGGAATATTTATATGAGTTTAAAAAC
>ERZ1463033.42-NODE-42-length-19154-cov-15.736112_pt1 | contig 19154 bp, 19 predicted proteins | sample MGYA00564481_ERZ1463033 | MGnify/ENA primary metagenome ERZ1463033 (study PRJEB39244, sample SAMEA3635150) | Helicobacter pylori | study: EMG produced TPA metagenomics assembly of PRJEB11511 data set (Assembly of a 5300-year-old Helicobacter pylori...
ATATTTTTATGTGAAATATATCTTAGAGCATATTAAAAGGCCTTATTCAGCATTTTATTTTACAGTAATTTGAAAATATGTTAGTTGATTTTCCTTGGCGGTACTTTTGAACGAAAAGAGAGCACTACCCCTATAATAAAAAAATTACTAGACTACCACAAAAGGAAAATTTCAATCAAGTGTCCCAAATGAATATTTTTGAGATTGTAAATATTTAATAACCTGTGGTAATGCTCTGACAGTTGTTGCCTTAGTTGAAATGTCATGCATTAGAATAACTACATATTCTTTTCCACTAGTATACTTTTTAAGATTATTTAATAATTGATTTACTGGAATATTTTGGCCCTCTGCATCACCAGTTAAATCATTCCAATCAATATAATGGTATCCATTACTTTTAAGTGCTTCTCTAAAAGGTTCAAAATTTTTACCAAACGAGCCACCTGGAAATCTTACTAACTTACTATTGAAATTGTTACCCAGTATTGATTTTAATACAGCATCACATTTGATAATATCACTTATAAAGGCATTAGTATTAGAGTAAATATATTTATAATTATGCGAATATGTATGGTTCCCAATAGATTGTTCATCTGCTGCTTCTCTCTTTACCAAATCATGATATTTTATTGCCATATTACCAACTATAAAAAAAGTTGCTTTAATATTATAGTTATCTAAAATTCTTAAAATTGCAGGAGTAGTGTCAGCAGAAGGTCCATCGTCAAAAGTAAGATAGGCTATTTTATGTCCATCAGGCTTATATACATCGATAGTTGATGAGTTTATATTTATCTTTTTAGAAGTTATGGTGCCTTCCCTTAAGTTCATTGCTGCATTAGTGGGGAGAGGACTAGTGGCCTTACTATAAATATAAAATATTAAGCATGATAAGCTTATAACAAGAACTGTCATTACTGGTATAAGCATTTTATTGTTGAAATTATTCTTTCTTATATTTTCAAGTTTCATAATCACCTATCACCTGTCATTTCACATATACTTAATCTCCTTTTAAGTATATGTTTAGTATTTTTTTATAGGCCATATCGGAACAAATTTTGTAATGCAGTATCTAATGAATTAAGTATATCGTTTAAATAATGTTTAGCCTCATGAAAATGACTAATCAATTTAAAATCAAGAGATAACAATAAGTTGTTTATAAAAGTAGACTGTAAAGGCGAAAATATGATTAATTAATCAATGATAGCTATATTGTTTAACAAGGCTAAACTTTACTCCTATCTCATTCATTATTAACAGTTTATAACTAACTAATATTTTATATCAACAAAAAAACTAGAGAATTAAACTCTAGTTTTTTAAACTCCTTTTTACTGAACTTTATTCATAGCATTCATAATTTTTTGATTTATTTTATCAGCTTGCTCCTGAGTAATTACATGACTTTTTACTAATACACTTAATTTATTCATATTAGTTGACGTTCTTGTATTTTGTGATATATCCTTTGTTAGTTGTTCGAGTACTTTTTGTGACTGTGTCTTTGTTATCATTTTGGCAGTAACCAATTCTTTTATAGTGTCTGAGTAAAGTGTTTTCATCATAGCTGTTGAATTAGCTGTTGAATTAGCTTTTGGAATTTGTGAATTAGCATTATTGTTGATACTTTTATTGGTAGGAGGTATTTGTTTATTAATCGGTGGTTTCATGTCTGTAGGTGCTTTTGTAGAACCACAACCAGCAAATACCAGAATAGACAAACTAGCACCAATTAGTATCGAAGCAAATTTTTTGTTTTTCATTTTTTCGCCATCCTTTTTTTAATTTATTAGCTATATTTATCATTGGGGTTATTGCATAAAATTATACTTTTATTATAATTAAAATTAATTATTATAGCTTTTATGTTCCTTGATCATTCGTATATTTTTTAATCTAACTATTTTACATGTATTAAATAGAATTTAATGTTTTTATCGCCCCAACCTAAATCCCAAGGCACACGATATCTGTCAATAGTATGGGTATTAACAAGAGGATAACCATGAGAATTAAAACCAGTAACTATAGCAAAATGGTCGATATCACTGCCTTTGGCATAACAGATAAGATCTCCTAAATCTAATTTTTGTATTGCACCACATGGATAGCCAGGTATACGAAAATTTAATTCCTTAAATGTCCCTTTCCCAATTATTTTCCCCTTGCCACTATAAATTAAATATTTTTTAAATGCATCAGCATTAACCCATGCTGAACTTCCTTCAGCTCCACCATATTTTTGATAAGTACAATTCCAAGTATCATCAAACCTTAGACTACCACCGTTTTTATCTCCAATTGATTGAGATACATAATTAGTACAATTTCCACCAATGCCAGTATAGTTTTTGTATATTTTATTATATTTTGTTGAATTGCCACTTGCCCATGGTATTCCACAGTATTTATCCGCATATTTAACAGCATTAATATTGTCATAATGACCTTTGGTAACAACCTTGGGTTTAGAGGGTATTTTAGGACAATTTTCGAGTATATAAATAGGGCCTTTTTCAGACTTAAGCTTACCGTCCTTTATTTCTCCTGAATAAGATTTTAATGCATCTTCAAAACAATCTAAATAGTAATCAGAATAAATCATCCATTTATTACCTTTTTTTATAAGTTCCATAGAGTGTGTTAATCCCACTCCAAAGATATTTGTAGTAGGTGTTTTGTCATTTTTATAATTATATTCGAACTTATAATATTCATCAACCAATAATCGAAGACCTCGTTTGGTAGTAGTTATTTTTCTGATTTTGGGAGTAGATTCAACTTTTATAAAATTCATACCTCTTTGAGTTGACCAATCATTAAAATAACTAAGTCTTTTTACTTCGTGTTCCAAGCCCCACTTTCCAAGCTTTTGAGATGTATCATAAAAATTTGGGAGATTAGCAATATTCTTAGTAATAAACATGGAACAACGATCTTTATATATGTTTTCGACTACGTTTGTAAACTCCGTTTTATCAGGTGCAACTGAAGCTAATGTAGAAATAAATTTGTAATTATTAGTAAATAAATCATCTGATTTATAACAAAATAAACCCACTAATAAAACAAAGGAGAGAATAATAATAGAAATACTAATTTTGCGAATGTAGTTTTTTATGAATTTTCACACCTCCGGTCTAGTTAATTAAACACATAAACGATAGCTTAGTGTTCCACATTAATAAAATTTCTAGTAAAAACAAAAAAAGTTAATTTGAATTACCAGTAAATTGTTAATTAAAATTGATTTTGCCAGTATACCTAATAATTAAAATTTAATTTTTGTGAGATATCTATGATATAGTGAATAGAAATATAATAAATAAGGTACTCAATACAATTTTTATAAAAATAAATCATTATGCGTTATATGCAGAAATAAAAAAGGTAAAATTTTAACTGAATCTGAAGGAGGCGGTCTTTGGACTAAAAGAATATTAGTTTATTCTTAAATATACTTTTATAATAAAAAATTTTTATAGTCATTGCTCTTTAAATATAAAATTCCATGATAATAATAGGTTAGCAAATTAAAATAAAAAAGATTAGTAGGGGGTAGAATCCTGCTAATCTTTTTTATTTTAATTGCATTTTATAAACCTATATTATAATGTAACCAGTAAATATTAATATTATACTATCTAAATATTGTTTATATTGTAAATGGCATAATTCATTGTTAGCTATTTTAGTGAATTAATGCTAAATTGTTCTTAATTCCAAACCACTCAAGAGATCTAAAAGGGATGATATACAGTAACTAGAGTATCTACAAATTTATATAAGACTAACGGAGAAATGTATAAATAACTTAATTTAATAAAACAATACCTAAGAGGCGAAGATAAAATGAAGTTGTTTATACCAGATATAGCATATATAGATCCCAAAATTTTAAAATATAATGAATCAAAAAAAACAATTGAATACTTAAAAAAGTTATAATAGATTCAGGTTCACCTGAAAAAAACTATGCAACGGCTAAAAAAACAATTCTTTTTACAACTAACGGTCAAAAAAGATTAATAAGTTGTAAACCATTTGCAGATTACCAATTTTCCTTATCAAGTTCATGCATAAAAGCATGCCTAATTATATTAAAAATTATTTTATACAGTAAAACGATTATTAAAAGTATTATCAAAAAATAATTTTTAATAACTACCGTTTATTCCTAATTTTTTTGTTTATGTTAGTCTTGGAAAATTTATCGTGTATGACAATGATACAGCGATTGGCATTTGCGGGATATATAAAAGGAAATTCAAATATTATGGAGAATAGATGTGTATAAAGAATTGATGCAACTAGCTTCTTCCATTTCGCATTTGTTCTAAATCCAGGTATGTGTTTAAAAATATTTTTCATTAATACCCACCATAACATGTAAAATAATATAATAATTTATATATTTACATTTTATTAACAATATACCTAAATGATAATATAGGGAAGGGAATGCTATTATTTGTATTTACATATTCTGAAAAAAATATTAATGAAGTTATTTTTATAATGTATAATTAAGGTTGGTGAGGAATTAAACTACTATTAAAATTTCTAAAAATAAATTTATTTGTCAAGAATGTTCTAAACAATTATGTATAATTAACAAGAGCATTTTTAATAATGGTTATGCCGATAAATCATTATGTGTATATGTAGAAAGAAGAAAGGAAACATATTAACTGAATCTGAAATAGGCGGCCTTTGGGCAGTATTTGATTAACAAAGTATCATTCATGTAGCCAGAGTTCGTTAAATATCTTTAATACGAACTTGGTTATAAATTATTTAAAAGAAAGTTAAAAGCATACCATATAATCGTAATTATATTGTATGCTTTTTATTTATCTCCAATACTGATAGATTGAAGGAGCATTCCTATAACACTTATTATATTGCATGGACTTTATTAACTATCTAGCAAGTATATTTTCACTTGGAAAAGACTCATTTATGGTTTTTTTTATTGAGCAATTATAGTGATGGTTAAGCAACCCAGTCAGGCCATACTGTGAAAAATGTTCTTTTTTTAGTCTACTTAAAACTTGTGTATTAATCAGTTTCAATTTATCTGTTGCTAACCATCTTACTGCTCTTTTTCTATTATTTATATCTTGCCAAAAGTAATTAGATACCTCAGAGTGCTTAAATTCCCAAGGGTTTATAATACCGGGATATAACGCATTACAAATACGGTGCAGATTTGTGTAATAATAGTGCAACGTGCATAAATTTTGTTTCCTAAGTACCTGCCAGTCTAGATTTTCTTTAATATCCTCAATGCTCCATTGAAGATCTACTTCAAACATATATTTTAAAGCACTAATTCTATTCTTCTCTTGTGTCCAGTAACTTTGGGGTACTTTGTCATGCTTAAATTGCCAAGGTTGGTATAGTCCCTCTGGATAAGCACACATTATATAATGTATAGCTGAACGTCCAAATAACTTTGAAGCAGTATGGAGCTTATATCTGGTTAAAAATATTTTAGATACTTCTCTTTTTACATCCCCCTTATTATATTTCAGTCTTTCATCTATTAAATATTTTAATAACTTAATAGCTACATCTCTTGCTTCTTCTACACCTCTATTGGCCCAAAAGCCTGATGGAAAGGTAGGTATTCTATTTTGTAATAATAATTCGTATATTTCAATATCATCTAAATTAGTAAAATTAACTTTAAAATTGTTATGAATATAAATACCTCCTTAACTAACCAATAAAATACGACTTTATATATATTTAATATAACTATAGAATTTTTGAGGATTTAATGTCTCTTTTCAAGAGGAAGATTATCATTTAAGCTAAATATCTGATTCTTTGAATTACAATATGCAAATTCGTCATTAAAGATATTGTATCATCAACATGATTAGTGGTTGTGTTTATTCCATTTTGTATGATTCTAACTTGTGGTCTTAAAGCAAGGTTATGAAATACATCAGTTACCACAGCAACATCTCCGCTGCTCAGTTCAACTAGTGTTCCCATTGGGTAAGGTACAATTGCTTTAGAAAATGCCTTTACCATTTCATAATCAAATTGAGTATCCACATTGGAAAGTATATACTCAACAGCATCATTAGGACATAGTGCTTTTCTGTAAGGCCTGTCTGAGGTAATTGCATCGTAAACGTCAGCAATAGCCACAATTTTAGAAAACCTACTTATATATTCTCCTTTTATATTGTTGGGATATCCTCGTCCATCCATTCTTTCATGATGTTGCAAAACAATAGTTTTAGCTGAATCAGATATGTCTAAATATCTTCTTAAATAATCATAACCTTTTGTAGTATGTTCTTTTATAGTTTTAAATTCTTCATTAGTTAAAGATGAGGCCTTTTGAATTATGTTCTGTGGAATAAGGACTTTACCTATGTCATGTAGCAATGCACCGATGCATAAAGTATATAGTTCATCTTGATTTAATTGCAATTGAACTCCTAGCTCTAGAGAATATTGAGCTACATTTACACTATGCTGGTAAGTATAATGATCCATTTTATATATAGCGGTTAAACTATTCATTACAGTTTCTCTTTTTTTAACTTCATTAATTATATTTCTAATAGTAGTTTCAATAAATTTAAACCGAAATGATGTTTCGTTTAAAAGTTTCTTTGCATTAGAATTTGTATTTTTGGAATTTAAACTGCCTCTTTCTGAATCATTGAAAAATTCCTTTATATTTTCTTGTTGTGGCTGAAATTTTATTACTTTATTATATTCTACTTTACTTTGTTCAGTTTTAATGTATATGGAAGAAATTTTTAAGTTCTCAATTCTTGACAGATAAGCTCTAGTTAAAAAAACACCTTCCTTCAATAAAATTCTTCCATCTAAATCTAATATATTTTTTGCCAAGCAGTCCCCTTGTTTTACATTTATTATTGGCACAAGTTTCAAAAATACATCACCCCAAGTTATTATTTGATTATATATTTTACTATTTTCTAATATTTATTTATAGTTTGAATTTTTTGCAACATATTATTTTTCAATTCAAAGAATCCTTTTTTATTTTAATTATCGAGATTGAAGAAAAAATCTTTAGCCTTTTATAGCAATAAGTACCATAAAAGTATAATTTATAGCTTTTATGGTTATAATACATTAAAATACAGCAAACTTTATTAGCGTAATATAGAATATAATGTTATTTTATAATATATATTCCTATGTAAGATATATACAAAAACTTATTACTTTCTAAGTAATAAACCATTTAATTAAGGGCTCCACGTATTAAAAAACTATAGTTATATTAGACATAAATAAATAATGTGAAAGTAACACAATGATAATTGAGTTACTTTCACATTAAGGATATTGCCTATTCCTTAAAAATTTTATTTTAAATGTAACATAATGTGTTGTGATTTGCTCCCAATAAAGTGAACTGCGCCCCTTTTATTGGACAAAGTATTATAATTGTTTATAGAAGGGAACAAAGTGAAATTTTACGAATGACGATTTAATAAATTTTTTAAAAATTTCGCTCACACCATGTAATGGTGTATAAGTACACCATTTCATTTCTTAAGGGGTATGATGATTACTTTACTAAAAAAATCGATAAAAAAACAATATAGATGATCGATCATGCAGATTTGGAAATTATATTTCATAAAAACCATCGCTATTACAATCTTTTAAGAAATATATTATTTAGAAATAAACAGATGACTCAACAAACACTAGTCTTGAGGTATTTGTTTTTAAACTATTCATTTTGCTTTTTATCTAAAAAGATTTGACTATAATCTAAACAACAACCTTGTTGTTGTTTTAAGAGTTTTATACACCCTTCAAAGGGTTGGTATTACTGACTTTAAGTAGGCTATATGCAACTTATTTACGGTTAAGTGCAACTTATTTACGGTAACAATATATCCATTGTGTATAACTATTCTGAATCCAAGTGTATAAACCATTTGAGCATATGCAAATATTTTTTTTATCATTTGCATGCAAATGATAAAAAAATATGGTATATTTGCTATGAGGTGATTGTAAATGGAAGCAGATTTACAAAATGCAAATTGCAATTGGATATATCAAAGCAATAAATTAATTGAAGCATCACATTCGTTTACGGTATTAGAACAAAAATTAGTTAGGTTGTTAGCAAGTATGATCCAAAAAGACGACATTGAATTTAAAGAATATAAATTTAAAGCAATAGATTTAAGTAGAATAGTAGGAATACAACAAAAAAATATTTATAAATCGTTAGATAAAATCACAGATAAATTAATGTCCAGGGTTATAACAATTAGAAATGATAAAGAACAAAAATTTAAAAAATTCCATTTAATTAAAACTGCTGAATTTGAAAATGGAATATTAACTATGGAAATTGATGTAAAAATGAAAGAGTTTTATTTACAATTAAAGCAATACACTAAATATCAACTAAAAAATATAATGCAATTTAAAAATATTTATTCATTTAGACTTTATGAATTATTAAAACAATATGAAAAAATAGGAACTAGAATTATAACAATCAATGATTTAAGAATCGCGTTAGATATTGGTATAAAAAAATATGCAATATACTCAAATTTAAAACAAAAGGTGATTAATATTATCAAAAAAGAAATAAACGAAAATACTGATATATATTTTGAGTATGAAGAAATAAAAACAAATAGAAAAGTAACTGGTATTAAATTTTACATAAAGGCTAATAAAACTAAAAATAAGGCTAATGAGGAAGCTTGTTCCACTTTAGAAGGTAAATCTACCAATAAAGTGGAAAAGTCTTCTACAGAGCTTATAATCATGGTTAAAAGTATATTTAAAGAGAACATAAAAGAGAAAGAAGCTGAATTTATATTAAATACTGCAAATGGGGATGTAAATATTATTAAAGAAAAATATGATATTGTATCCCAAATGAAAAGAGTTGATAGTGTTGTTGCTACTATGATTGACGCAATAAGAAAAGATTATCAGGCACCAATAGGAAAAGAAAAGGTTGGTGGTTTTAATGACTATGACCAAAGAGATTATAATTTTACTGAGTTAGAAAGACAATTATTAGGTTGGGATAAAGAAGAAAAAAATAAGGAAACAGGAGAAGAATTTCAACAATTAGCAATGAAATAAGAAAAGCAAAAGTGTAAAACTGATATCAGTTTTACACTTTTTTATTTAAAAGATATTTAATTGTTTTAGAATTTAACTGGTTTGGTTTGTTTTTAAAAGGAGCAAAGCGACCTAAACTTTAGAGTAAAGTATAGTACAGTAGACTTTACTCTCGTAAAGATGTACTCTCCGAGGGGGAATAATAAGGCAAGCCATATTACAAACACTGAATAAATTGTAGTTCTAATTAATCCAATTTCAATAAGCAAAGCTAAAAGGGAAATGGATAGGGCAAAGAATATTACAAAATAAATTAATGACCATGCAAGCAATTCGGTGCTATAAAAAACAACTTCCACTCCTATCACAAATCTGAAAGTGAATATTAGAATTTAGATATAAAAATGAAAAAGATCACTAACATACTTTTCGGGGGAATAGGCAAAAACTCTAAAATAAAATAATAAGATTTTGATAAAATAACGTCATAATTTTGATAGAATTATGATATAATAGTAGCATTAATATTAATAAAGGAGAGGTTAATATGTTATATGATATTTTACCAGTAAGCGATTTAAGAAATAAATTTCCGGAAATATCCAATATTTGTTTAACAAAAAATAGACCTATTGTTCTCACGAAAAATGGGAAAGGAAGTATGGTTTTATTAAGCATTACTGAATTTGATAAACAACAAAAGGAATTAGAAACACTAAGAGTCGAAGTATCTAGATTAGTAAATATAGAAAAAGAATTAAATGCAGTAGAAAAGATTTATGGAGGTCTGCTTGAATCAGAAATTTCAGACAATGAAAGTGATTCAGAAGAAGTAATTAAACATGAAGATTTTATAAAACAAATGAAAGAGAGACTTTTAAATGCAGAACACAATAACGTACAGTCCTCATTATAATGTAAAAATCAATAAGATAGTTAATGATTTAGAAAGCATAAGTACACAGAGAATGGCTAGGTTTTTAAAAGCATATATTAATACAGTTGATACAATTACAGTGTATGCGAATAGTTCCAGTAATCCTAGAAAGGAACTTCTAATTAGGCTTAATTATAAATTTAAATTCTTTGATGAATATATATATAATTTCAAATAAAAATACAATAAAAATAAGAGATATATTCAATCAAAAACAAAATTATCAAGAATATATATAATCAAAAACAACTCTTTACCAAAATATATTAATATCAGGTGGACAAAGAAAATTTAACATATAAGTTATTTAGCCATATGTAATTATATTGATAAATCAAATAAATGGAAATATAATGGTGTTAAATGTATGGTAAATTAAAAAACAATGGTAATATATAATTAATAATAGAGGTATACACTATCTTTATGTAATTATGAGGAGGCAACAGATATGATAAAATCAGAATTAATAAAGAGCATAGCAGAAAAATCTAGTTTAACAAAAGAAGATTCAGAAGCAGTACTAAAAGGAATGATAGAAAGCATCGAAGAAACAGTAGCAAAAGGTGAAAAAGTACAACTAGTTGGATTTGGATCGTTTGAGCCAAGAGCTAGAGCAGCTAGAATGGGAAGAAACCCACGAACTAAAGAAGAAATATCGATTGCAGCTACAACAGTTCCAGTTTTTAAAGCTGGTAAAAAATTTAAAAATCTAATAAATAAGCTAAGTTGAACATATTATAATTGAAAAAATACTGCATAAAAGGTGTCTAATTGAGAATATACACTACTTTTATGCGTAATTTACGCCTTGTTTTTTATCGGATATATTAACATAATAACATCTGTAGGAACAATTTTTTTGTAATTTTCTTCTCCACAATTTACAAATATAATACAAGTATGTCTTACGATATAGTCAGTACATTCAAATTCATCATTACCAATAACAACTCTATACTTTTTCATAATTCACCCTACCTCACTTTCTTATAATAAATAATAAGTATTTTAACGAGTATCCTTTTTAATGCTTTTATATAAATTTCATTTCAACTTTGTTAACAAGTTGAAACCAATATATTTACATCCTATACCGGTCTTTTCTTAAGTACTTGAATATCTACCTCATGGTGTCCAATAATTTCTTTAACTGCTCCAATATTTTCATCTATACTTTTAATATTACCTTGCATATGTGAAATTGTATTATCCATTTTATCATGCTCCGCTTTATTTACATTTGAATTATGCTCTAATGCTTTTAGTATTAAGTGGTCTTCTTCTTGTTGGACTTTTATTTCACTTACTTTTGTTTCAATGCCTGTAAGTTTTGCGAGTATTACTTCTAATATTTCTTTATCTGCCATTAAAATCACCCCTTACTATGTACTTATTATATCAGATATTTTCAAACTCACCAAACAGTATAACCTTACTTTTTAAATAAGCCAGTGTACTTTTGTCTGCTTACTTAGATATAGTTTTTTAAAGATTGTGATAGAGTGGGAATTATTAAATATATCTCCCGAATTGCTTGCATGGTCATCTATATTTTTTGTGCTGCTCTTTTATTTATCCATTTCCCTTTTAGCTTTGCTTATTGAAATTAAATTAATTAGAACTACGAATTATTTAGTGTTTGTAATATGGCTTGCCTTATTATTCCCCCTCGGAGAGCACATCTTTACGATAGTAAAGTCTACTGTGTTATACTTTACATTAAAGTTATCAGTCGCTATCGCTCCTTTAAGATACAGTGACTAATAAAATTTAACTGAATTTAACCAGGAGGTACATATGAGTTTTGCAATTATTCGAATACAAAAAATGACCATTGGAACAGTTAAAGGAATTCAGATCCACGACCAAAGAGAAAAAGAATTTAGTCATTCTAATCCTGATATTGATTTTTCAAAATCAGATTTAAATGAGGATTTATATAATTCTAAAAACATAAATTACAACCAGGAGATTAAAAATAAAATCAAAGAATTAAACTTAACTAGAGCTGTTAGAAAAGATGCTATCGTTATGTGCCAATCATTAATAACTTCTGATAAATCATTTTTTGATAAATTATCTTCTCAGGAGCAAAAGCAATTTTTTAAAGATAGTTTTGAATTTATAAAAGAGACATACGGTGAAAAAAATATAATATCAGCAAATATTCATTATGATGAAAAAACTCCACATATGCATATAAATTTTGTGCCAATAACAAGTGATGGACGATTATGTGCTAAAGACCTTTTTAAACGTGTTGACCTCATAAAACTACACGACAATTTTTCTAAACATTGCAAGGAGCATGGCTATGATTTAGAAAGAGGTGAAAGTAAAGGCGATTTAAAAAAACATCTAAGTGTTGAAGAATTTAAAATTAAAACTAAACAAGTAGAGTTGGAAAAGAATAAGATTGAATTTAACAAGTCCGATAATGAGCTTAGCATCAAGTTTAAGAGATTAAAAAAATTAACGGCCAATATATCCAGTTTAGAACAAACAAGTGTTAAAAAGAGTTTTATAGGTTCTAAAATAACACTTCAAGAGGATGACTATAATAAAATAATGGGTTTAGCTGAAAAAGGGGTGCTAAATCAAAATTCTTTAAACAAATTAAAAAAAGTTAATGTATCGCTAGAAAGTGATAATTCAAGTTATCATAAAGGTTACACAGAGTATTTTGATAAATATAATAAGTTAAAACAGAAAAATAAAAAATTAACTGAAAATGTAGTAGGTTTAATAAAAGAGTATAAAATAATGACTAATATTTTAGATAAACATGATTTAATGCCAGAATTTAAGAAAGAGTTGAAAAATGAAAATGAAAAAGAAATTGAAAGAACTTTAAGAAAAAATAAAACACAAGATTTAGAAATGTAAAACCAATATATAAAATTGTTAACTTGTTTTTTTATACAAACATAGTATATTCAGCTGTTAACATGTGTTAACAGTGTTTTGTTAACTAGTTAACCGTTGGTATTGCTATGTTTTAAAGTTAACCAGTTTATTTATATTAATTATTTCAATAAAAAAAACACCAAATATTTAGTTATGCCAACCATTCCAGCACCAACTAACATTATTCAGTGTAATATTCTATGTAATTTATTTAAAAATTTTCAATTGTATGTAGATTGCTCGTATTTTTGCCCAACTTCGTCCTCTTGTATACCATCCCAACCCAGTAATTTATTTTCTAGTAATGGATCAAATGGTCTTTGTGCATAATCATTAAAACTACCATTCTCAACCTTACCTTTAATTTGCTGATAATCCCTTTTTATTGCATCACACATCCACCCAACTATTCCCTTTATTCCAGGTGTAACTTTAGAAATTTCATATTTTTCTTTAATAATATTTATATTCCCTTTGGCAGTATCTAATATAGATTTAGCTTGTAGTCCTGTTATGTTCTCTTTGAACATGCTTATAACCTCTCTTATAAGCTCTATAAAGCGTTTTTCTTCTTCGTTGGTGTATTTGTTCTCTAAAGTGACACAAGCTTCCTCAATAGCCTTATTTTTAGTTTTATTAGCCTTTATGTAAAATCTAATAGCCTTAATACTTCTACCTTCCTTTATTTCTTCAAATTCAAAAGATATATCGGTTTTTTCATTTATTTCTTTCTGTGTTACAAGTAAAATTCTTTTTTTTAAATTGTAATATCTATCATATTGCTTTTCAACACCTAAAAATTTCTTCAATTCTTCAAGATCATATATTCTTTCTCCTACTTTTTCATACTGTTTTAAAATCTCATAGAGTTTCAAACTATATTCACTATTCAGATCAGTTATATTTTTTAAACGATATTTAGTATATTGTTGAAGTTGTAAGTAATATTCTATAAGCTTTGGATGGAAGCTTACAGCCACTTTCCCCTCATTATCATAATATTTTATTCCTGAAAGCCATACTGTTTGAAAATCTCCATCATTTTCATGGATAGTGACTCTTTTACTTAGTAATAATCCACTTGCTCTCTTGATTCTGCTATAAAAATTTTTATTTGTACTCAAATTAACATCCAAAAGTTTGGCAAAATCTTTAATACTTATAATATAATCCTTAAATTCTTTATCTAAAGGATTGACCATTGAAGATATTGCTAATATAAGCTTTAATTCTCCTAAATTTAGTTTATAACTTGCATTAATAAGTCTATTATCTTTACAAATCCAAGACTCCTTATTTAACATTAATTTATTTTCCAATATATCACCCCATTAGATATATATTACTCTATAACTACAATGTTGTCAATGTAGTTATATGTACCCTCCAATTGTAGTTCTTACCCTCCAATTGTAGTTGTTTATACCCTCCAGTTGTAGTTGTTTACCCTCCAGTTGTAGTTGCTTACCCTCCAGTTGTAGTTGTATGCCCCCTTGTAAGCACTGGTATAAGCCACTTTGAGAGAGCCGAAAACAAGGTTAAAACAAGGTTAAAACAATCTTTAAAACAACAACTGTAGTTGTGAGTTAAATTATAGTTGAATTGGACTAAATCTAAAAGTAAAAATAGAAGGGAAATGGATAATTCCAACGGTAGAAATTCTAAACTTAAAAATGACCATGCAAGCAATTTGGTAGCTATAAAATAAAGACTACCACCCTATCACAATCTATCTTTATTTACTTGTTTTCAATGTATTCAAATAGTGAAATTCCGATTAAAGTTAGCGTTTCACATGTTTAGTGTACTAAAAGTGCTATAAACATAGTAAATTACAGATACTGACCAAAATGAAGTTTCACGCTAATGTATGCTGCCACCCCCTAAATATCAATAAGATAATCTAAAAATGACCCCTCAAAAAACTTAGGAACTCACTAACGCTCGATGCTAAGTTTTTTAGGGAACCCTATGTCATTTAAGATTAACTAATTGAACGTTTTAAAAACTCTCCGAGCAAACTACGTTTGGTTAGCCAAGCTAACTTTTCAAATCTTATTCAGGGGGTGGCAGCTAAACTGCAAAATAAAAAAAAAACATTAAATAAAACAAATGATACTCATATTTGTAAGTATCATTTGTTTTATTTAATGCTCATCCTAAACTATTTTTTAAATAATTTCTGAAACAATCCCTGATGATCCTTATCTTTTTTTTGCATTTTATCCTTAATTTCAATTAATTTATTATCTAAATCTTGAAAATGTTCTTCAAGCAATAATATTTCTTGTTTGGGTTTTTCTTTTAAAAGTATCTGATTATTTTCTATTAATTTATGTGCTTGTTTTAATCTTTCATTTGATTCCTTAATTTGTTCATCCTTAACTTTCAATTGTTCTATTAAGGTCTTAATCATGAGGCTTGAATCATCTGAATCCATTGCAGTCTCATTACTTGAGGTATTTTCATTAATGTAATTTAAATCATCATTAGACACTTTTAAACTATTCTTAATCAACATTAATGTTACATCATCAATGTAGGTCTTTCCTTGTTTTTTGGTGATTTTATCTTTAAATTCAGAAAGCTTTATTTTAACGTAAATTGATTGCATTGAAACATTTAATTTTATGCTAGCTTGTTTTACTGTATATAACAATGGGAATACCTCACTTTCAACTTCTTTAATGTTTAATATAATTCTACAAGTGAGTTTAAATACCTTTAAAATAGCTAAATATTAAGAAAGGCAGGATAAGGGGGAGTCTCCCCAAGCTACAGATTACAGGTGAAGCCTGTAACACCAATGGTTAGAGTAGAGAGTCGTTTTCATATTTTTTATTAAAGAGAGAGTCTATTTGTAAATATTCAAGAGAAAACATACTATTAAGATAGTGAGAGAGCCATTGTTAGGAGAGGCGCATTATAATAATTCATTTCATAAAAAAAAGAAATTTGACAGTTTTGATACATTCAATGTAACAAGTCAACACGTTATGTTACATTGAAAATGAAATTTTTAAGGAATAGGCAATAGCCCCAATGTGAAAGTAACTCAATTACTATTATGTTACTTTGAAAATATTAATATACACTTAATAAAGTAAACCCCATATCATTAGATATAGGGTTACTTGCGATGAAATATATAAAATTTGCGAACTAACTATTAATATTTAATCTACATAACCATCATCATTCCTCTTAATTTCCATAATATTCATTAAAACCCTTTATTAAAGCATAGGATAAAACATACTTTTATACTTATATGATTTTTTTTATGATATTATTATAAAGTCAAAATAATGAAATGATTGGTGAAAATTTATGATAAAACTTGAAAACACAAAAAAAAGAGTAATTATAAAAAAAAGAAGATTTGTTTTAGTAATAACTGTTGTTCTGGTTATAATTTCATGTTCAATATTTTATATTGGAAGTAAATTAAATAATAATCACTCTAATAATTTAAAAATGAGCTTAAAAGAAAAAAAAATACATAACAGCCCCCCTACTGATATAAAAATGAATTTGAGAGAAAGTGCAGTAATTTATAAAAAATCAAATATAAACTCAGAAAATATAGATGTTTATAAACATATTTATAAACGAGATGGACATAAAATAGCTTATCTTACTTTTGATGATGGTCCTTCGCCGACCACTACTTCTGGAATCTTAAAGACTTTAGATAAATATAATATAAAGGCAACTTTTTTTATAATTGGTAGTATGGCTATAAGATATCCTGATTTGGTAAGAAAGGAATTTGCGGATAAACAATCTATCGGGAATCATTCGTATTCTCATAATTACAAATACATTTACTCTAATACTAACACTTTTATAAGCGATATTAATAAATGCGAAACTGTATTAACATCAATATTAGGTAGTAAATTTACTAGTAAATTAGTAAGGTTTCCAGGTGGATCATTCGGTAAAAGGCTCAAACCTTTTAGAGAATCACTTAGGTTTAATGGATATAATTATATAGATTGGAATGATATAACTGGCGATGCAGATGGACAAGATATCCCAGTAAATAAATTAATAGATAACCTTAAAAAGTATACTAAAGGAAAAGAACATGTAGTTATCCTAATGCATGATGCTTCTACGAAGGCAACAACTGTTCAGGCGCTACCACAAGTTATTAAATATTTAAAATCCCAAAAATATTCATTTAAGACACTTAATTAACACAAAGATTCGCTTTAGTAAATAAGGGTGTTCTTTCAGTTATAAATCAAAAGACATACAATATAATAAAATATTTTTTGAACCAAAAATGAAAAATTATCTCGACTCCAGATGACTTTTCACTTTTATTAAGCAATGGGGAATATCCTCAAAGTGAATGTAATGAAAAAACGTCAAAAGTTCGTGTTATATCAACTTAAAGTTCGCTTATTTTATAGTGAGGTCATGAAAGTTAGTTATATAGCCAAGGTTCGTTAAATATCTATAAAACTCGAACATGAGATAACTGAAATAAAGTCAGATTTTAAAAAGAGTTCCACAGAGATTGAGACTATATTGAAAAATATAAATATGTCTGTAGATGGACAAACTTCACATAAAGATCAACATGACTTGTTAACTCAAAATACAAATCCTATAATTTATGAAGAGGCAGAATTGATAGAAGTTGTAACAAATGTATATGAAGATGTAAAAGAAATCAAGGAAAGTGTTAATGTGATTTTTATGGAGAGGGTATTAACTGAAATCCGTAACTTTTATAAACTAAATGGCTATGATTTTGTAAAACCAGTAAATATTAATGATTTAATTTTATATACAGAATTATCCGAAAATCAAATATCAAAAGTAGTAAAAGAGCTACAATTTAAGAAATATATATTAGAATATTGCTGGGTAGACAAAAATGGATGCGAATTTTATCTAAATGATCTTGGGAGGCAAAAATTATTGCCAAGGCATTGATATAAAACTGACAATGTTATATGAAAATAAAGGTAATATAATACTACCTTTATTTTTTCATAGTTTTAATAATTTATAGGGAAAGTTCGTATTAAAAATAAAACACGAACTTTATAAAAAAAGTATAGTATAAGTTCAGAAACAATCATTTTCATTTGTAATATTAAAGTCGCTGATTAATAATATTAAGTTAGAGGATAAGCTTACAACAGGAAAGTTTCATTAGGTATAACCGTACAAAGGAGCTTCTCATTTGTACGGTTATTATTACATATATGAACTATAGTACTTCTTCCATCATACTATAGTTCAGAAGACTTTGAAAAGGAGTGAAATCATATGAGACAATTCGGACCTCCGAATTCTCCACCACCAACAATATTCCATCAAAACCAACAACTTTCTACATCGTTGACTGCATGCACTCATACACGTATATATGGCCCCAAAATGGAAAACCATTCTGGTTTTATCCTACAAGAATCAGAAGATAAGTAATAAAAGAGCCATTAAAAACTCTACATTCATATAAATATTATTTAAGTGAACTTCTAATAAACTACTTTTGTTTTGGTAAACTTTCAATATATTTAAGCATTACAGATTGATTTTCCGTTAATTTATTTTGATTCTCAATTAATAAATCTATTTTCTTATGTAAATCTTGAATAATTAATTCCGATTTAAAATTTATTTTATAATCATTTTTTGATTTTATTCTATCTTTATCTTCCTGCCTATTCTGACTCATCATTATTACAGGGGCTTGTATAGCCGCAATACAAGATAAAACTAGATTAAGAAGTATATATGGAAATGGATCAAATAAATGTTTAAAAATTGTATTAAAAAATATCCATATTGCTATAATTGACAGTGCAATTATTATAAACCTCCAACTTCCTACTGATGCAGCTATTATATCTGCCATTCTATCCCCAAAAGTTAGGGTTTGCTTATGAATAATTTCGCTATCCGTGGATATCTTAATTCCTATTAATTCATGCAATAAATCTTCTTCAATATCATTAAAAATCTCTCCTTGCTCTATTATTTCACTTATAATTTTGTCATTTTCAATTGCCATATTAATGTCCTCCCATTAAAAATCTCGTTATTTCCCATCACTATAATTCACATTATTATACTATACTTAATATGTTTTTCACAAAAATTATTGGAACAGATTTCAGAAGAATTAGGAGTTTCTAAAAGAACTATTCAAAAACGA
>ERZ1463033.43-NODE-43-length-18994-cov-9.003696_pt1 | contig 18994 bp, 21 predicted proteins | sample MGYA00564481_ERZ1463033 | MGnify/ENA primary metagenome ERZ1463033 (study PRJEB39244, sample SAMEA3635150) | Helicobacter pylori | study: EMG produced TPA metagenomics assembly of PRJEB11511 data set (Assembly of a 5300-year-old Helicobacter pylori...
TAGCTCAAAACAAATTTATAATAAATGGTTGACTTTAACTAGCTGGTCTAATATTTGTCTAAGGTTTAAGATATGTATTTAATTTATAGTTCAGCTTTCTTAATGTTTCTTGTACGTCTCCTCCACTATTAATTAATTGAAATATATCCTTATCGGCAATATCCATACTTGCCTCATATTTATGAAAACTTGGGTTTACAATAGATTGTTCTACTACTTCACTTAAAATCTTCTTATCAATAAAATTTTTTCCTTTTGAATTATACTTAGAGAGTTCTTTGTCAGTTTCCTTTGATTCCACTACTTCTTTTAAAACGGGCATCCCATGAGAATATTTAAATACATCCAGTTGAATATCTTTATCATTAGTTAAAAATTTTAAAAATTTCCATGCTTCTTTTTCATGTTTTGTTCTTGAACCTATTCCCATAAGTAAACTATTAAGCTGTCCAGCATTTTCGCCCTCAGGTCCTTTAGGTAATTTTATGCATTCCCATTCAAATTGTCCATATTTTATTACCTTGTATGGGTATACGTTATATGCTCTATATGTTGAAAATGGGAAAGGTTTAAAGGCAACGTTACCATCATCAAAATCTTTTAGACTAACTATATAATTTTGATTTAGCTTGTTAAGCTTTATAATAAATTTTATTGCCTCACTAACACCCTCATTATCGAATATTGCTTTATTTCCATTTTCATCAAAAAGCTTCTGACCATTAGTATGAACAGCTTGTTTCCAGTCAAATCCTACAGTTCCAAATTGATCTATCTTACCATCTTTGTTTTTATCTACAGTCACCTCATTACATATTTTGTAAAAATCATTCCAGTTCCAATCCACACTAGGTAACTTTATTCCTTGCTTTTTTAACAAAGTTTTATTTACAAACATTAATTCAGGATCAACTTCCTTTGCAATGGCATATTGAGAACCTCGATATTTTCCAGACTTTATTGCAGTTCCATATTGCTTAGATAAATCTAAAGTTTTATCATTTTTAATTAAATTATTAAGATTTTTCAATTCTCCAATAGATGCAAAAGTATTAAAATCACCAGGTAAAACACAAAACAAATCGGGTTCAGTTCCTTTTAATATTCTTTGAGATAATTGCTCTGAGTAATCAGTTTTTAAAATACCGCTTTTATATTTAACCTTTATATGAGGATTCACCTTTTCAAACTTATATATTGCATCATCTAAAGCTTTGTAAGATTGAAAGTCAGGTACATCATACATACTTCCGACAAATGTACCGAACTCTAATACCACCGTTTTATTTGTATATTTATAATAAACAAAACAAACAGACATTATTATTGCTATAATTAGAAATGTAACAATCTTATTAGGAGTTACTTTTGCTATTCTAATTTTCAATCTTTTTCAGCTCCAATCTAGATTGAATTGCAAATATGGCTATTTGGGTCCTATCTCTTAAGTTTAGTTTATTTAAAATATTACTTATATAGTTTCTCACAGTACCCTCACTAAAATTAGTTTCAAAAGCTATTTCCTTGTTTGACATCCCCCTCCCTATTAATTTCATTATTTTTAACTCATTTTTATTTAAATTATTAAATTCTAACTCATCTACATTGATTTTATAATCCACCTTATCGGCCTCATGGAAAAATTCAACTACCTTCATTGCAATATTAGGGTTTATAAGAGCCCCCCCATTAAATACAGTTCTAATAGCCCCCACCAATTCTATAGAAGATAGACCCTTTAACAGGTAGCCACTTGCCCCATATTTTAAAGCATTAAACACATATTCATTATCATCAAAGGTTGTAAGTACTATAATCTTTATTTGTGGTAATACTTTTTTTATAATCTTTATACATTTTACCCCATCTATTCCAGGCATACGTATATCCATTAAGATAATATCTGGAATAAGTTTTTGAGCCAATCTAACAGCTTTTTCGCCATCTTCTGCCACACCAACTACTTTTAAATCAGGCTTATTACCAAGAATTATCTCTAGACTTTGGCTAATAATATCTTGGTCTTCTGCAATTAATATTTTAATCATTTTTAATTTCCCTCCTTATAGGCAAGTAAGCAGAAATAATGAATCCCTCCGATGGTACTCCCCAAAAATGCACTTTTCCCCCCAGCATTTCTACCCTTTCCTCAACATGCCTTAATCCGAACCCTTCTTTAATTTCACCAACTCCTATTCCATCATCCATTATTTTGATTTGCAACTTATTTTCTGCAAATTTTAAAGCCACAATAATTTCACTTGCCTCTCCATGCCTCACTGCATTTGTTATTCCCTCTTGAACTATTCTATAAACTGTTTCTTCTTCATCCGCGCCCATTTTGGGAGCTTGTCCTGTAATTTGAATCTTTACTTTAGTATTTGTACACTCATTTATATCTTCAGACAACTTTGAAATTGCTTCAATTAGTGAAAATCTTTCAAGTGCATCCGGTCTTAGCTCATTCATAGATCTTCGAACATCTAAAAGCCCTTTTCTTGCAAGCTCTGATATTTTTAACATCTGAATCTTCATCTTACTAATGTTGAATTCTGATAATTCTATACATGCTTCTAAACCAATAGCAATCCCTGTAAGCGTATGTCCAATAGTGTCATGAATTTCCCTTGCCAGCCTATTTCTTTCTTTAATTTTAGCTGCTTCTTGAGATTTCCTAGCATAATCTTGTAATTGGATATTTATAACTTTTAATTCTTCAGATGATTTGTACAATTTGCCATACAACTCAGAAATTTTCTCGTTTTCATCCCTCTCACTTTGTATAACTTGAATCATAAACAGTATAAAAATAATATCATTCGTAGAATTAAGTATATTTTTAATACTATAATAATAAATTCTTTGCAATGATGTATAGTACTGAGCATAATCATTTATATTAAATATATTAACTTTAATAGACAAAATATTATAGTCAAGTATTATATAAATAATAATTATAACTAAAATGAACATACTTTTTCTTTTTTTACCATTAATATAAATAACTATATTAGCTATTGCTATAAATAATATTCCTTTATAGTCCATATTAAGATAACCCATTATTAAAATGCATAATAAAATATCATAAATGCAAAAAATATAAAGTACAAGCTGGTTCTCCATAAAAAACATTTCTCTGGCTATGACACCTAAACTAAGCATAAATAAAAGCAACATAGCAAATACAGGCATCTTCCAAGCAACTGTAGGAACAGATTTGATTTTTTCAATAAATTCCCTTGCCATACTATTTTCGCATATAAGTCCTATTGTATTAGAACTAATTATAGACATAAATACAATCATCAAAAAATTTATAACAAACAATGTAATCCTAGTTATAGACGTATTTCCCCACCTTTTTATATCTACTTTCACCATGATTTTACCCCCGTAACAATTGTTAATCCTTTTATTAAGTCTTCTAGTGTGACTTTTATTATGTTTCAATATTCTACATTGATTTACAATGTTACACTTTTATTGTAACACCTTATATTAGTTATTTCCACAAAGACTAACTGTATATAAGTGATAATTCATAATTTTCTCTCTAATTCAAAAAGTACCTAATATAATAATATTATTAGGTACTTTTTAATATTTGAAAATGGAATAATTCATTTAAGATATAACGAATTTTTTTATAGCTTCGACTACACCATCATTATCGTTTGATAAAGTTACGTAATCAGCATATTGTTTAACTTTGTCTGGCGCATTCCCCATAGCAACTCCAATACCTGCAAATTCAATCATATCAATATCATTATAATTATCACCTACAGCCATTATCTCTGATTTTTGTATATTAAACTTTCTCATCAAAATCTCTATAGCTGAAGTTTTTGAAACATTATTGGGCATTATTTCTAGATACGTAGGCTTTGAAGGATATACATTTAAATCGTTTGAGTGAACACTTTTAATTTTCGCATCCAATAATTTTATGTCATTTGGCTTTCCCATACATAAAATTTTATTAGGTCCTGAATTTTCACATTCCCATCCATTAAACAAATCAGTAAATCTCGTAATATTGGGCAATATATTAGTTATTTCACTCTCTTGTTTTGCCCAATCATCTAACTTTTCAATATACCATTCATCATCTTTATATAAACTCATATGCACATTTAATTCTTTAGCAAAACTATATGCTTGCAGGGCATCCGAAGTTGCTATACCGTTATTTGATAAAATATTAGCTTTTTCGTCTATAACTAAAGCACCACTATAGCAAATAATTGGTTCATTTATATTAAGTTCCTTTTGCAAAAATAATATTCCCTTTGGCATTCTTGCAGACACCAATATTACTGGAATTTGTTTTACACTCGCAACTATTCTGATTATATCATTTGTTCTTTGTGAAATCTTATGCTGTGAATTAAGCAATGTCCCATCAATGTCTAAACATATCATTTTAATTTTATTCATAAATTATATTTCACACTCCTTATTCTATAATATCTAACTCAATATTATGTTCTCTAATAATGTCCACATATAAAGGTGGTGGCATGCAATCAGAAATAATGATATCTATTTGATCCCAATTCAATCCTTTGTAATAGGTAGTCTTTCCATATTTATGAAAATCAGCTAGTAAAATCACCTTATCCGATTGTTGTGCAGAAGTTTGTTTGATAAAAGCATCTTCCTTGTTGGCATAATAAATTCCATCAACCGTTATGGCAGCTGCACCTAAAAAAGCGATATCAAAATGAATTCCAGAAAGAGAATTCTTACAATCTATATCATAAAAAAAGCGATTAGTTTTATTAAGACACCCACCAACACAATGAACAGAAACCTGCTTGTTTTCTGAAAGTATCTCAATATTATCAAGAGAGTGAGTAAATACCGTAACGTCTTTGTTTAATCCTTTTGCTAGGTAACTTACAGTTGTAGATACGTCTAAAAAGTAATGTTCATTTTCTTTAATGTACATTAAAGCTCTTTTGGCTATTTCTTTTTTTTCCCCTGAATGAGCTTCAAGTCGTTGCCTGTAATTTCGGATTGTATCTATTAAACCAGGAAGAGTAATCCCTCCATGAGTACGAATTACAGTACCTTTATCTACAAGTTTTACTATATCTCGCCTCGCTGTATCCCTTGATATAGTAAACATCTTACAGATTTCATGAACAGATAGGTTATTTGCATAATCTAAGTATTCAAGTATTTTTACAAGCCTCTCTTCTTGATACATATAATCACCTCTTAATTAATTATAAGTACATGTAAGTATTTTGTCAACATGTTAAGTATATGTAAGTATTTAAATTTTAAATTTTATATTTTAATATATTTTAATATACTTAAATATTTTAAATAGTTACAAAATATAAATGCCATAGTTATGTGAACACAACTATGGCATTTATATTAAATTTTTAATATTTATTTCAATAAAAACAACATGGTATAACAAATCTTATATATGCTCATAAGTAAAATTATCTAATTTAAAACAACCGCCCATTTTCCATTATTATCTTTTCTAACATTTATATTTACTATTCCTTCTTTATTAAAATCACACATAAATTCATTGCTAAGAGTACTTTTGTTATTTTTATCTTCAAATTCAACTTTATAAGTACAATTTTTTTGCACTCCCATATCAAAATAACAATGCTGATTCTGCTTCAAATTGCTACCCCTAATCTCAGTTTTACCAATTCTTTGAATTGCTATATTGCTAATGATTTCTGAACTTTTATTTCCTATAATGAGATTGTTTTTAATGTCTTTTTCACCACAAGCAGATATTAAAATTGCAATAATTATGCAACATAATACAGTTATATATGGTATTCTTTTCAATCTAATCCACTCCTTAAATTAAAATGCTCATGTCTTATAATTATTTTTTTGAGGATAATACCTTAAGTAGTAATTTAGATGTAAAATATCCTATAATAGTGAAAATGACAAAGTAAATTCCAAACGATGCTTTTAAACTACTCTCTCCAAAAATAACTCCAGCCAAAAGCCCTGAACATATAGCAACGCCTCCCATAAAGACAGGTTCCAAATTTTTAAAAACTATTAATCTCAAATTATATTCTATGTTTCTCTTTTGATAGGCTAAATTAGCTAAGAATAAAAATAAACAAGTTAATAGAAAAAGTACTAATAACTTCGATTTATAATTACTATAATAGAAGTTTTGATAATAATCCTGATTAATATTTTCTGCTGGATTTGGATAAAAGGACTTCTGTTTAGCTACATTATAACTATAAATATTTATCCAACCACTAATTTTTTCAAAGATTATATTAATTAATTCATCATATCGATAATATCTCATAACTAATTCCTGTACTACCATTGATATAAATATTGGTACACCTAAAATTATACCACCTACCACGCCAGACACTATACTATTTCCCATGACTGCCTGTACAAGCATAATAAAAGTAAAAATACAGACGTACTGAAATGTATCCATAAAAAACCATTTAACTATATCAGAGTATGGATTCATTATTTTATTAAGGTCATTAATATTTAGAACATAAAATACACTTAAAAATATATATGTCACTATAAAACTTATTAATAAACTTACCACACCAACAAGCCATTTATTAAAAATTATTTCTTTCCTTGTAAATGGCATAGAAGCTATAAATCCCTGAGTTTCACTAGTTTTTTCTCCTTTAAATAAAATTATAGCGAGTATTATGACAACTAATACCATTACAAAATAATAACTGTTCATACCATATAGTCCATTATTGAACCACCTGTCAGTCCTACTTCCAATATTGTATTCCATATACATTTTATTTCGATTTAGTAATGATATAACACCATAAAATTTATAAAATAAAAGTATAATAATGGTTAAAATTGTTACCCATCTTACATATATCCATTCCTTATAGAAAAGTGCCTTATTTACAACCTTATTCATTTCCATCCTCCTGTTCTACAAAATATATAAACATATCCTCAAGGCTCATATCTACAATTTCTATAAATTCAGCACCCATGTCATAGAGCTTTTTCTCTAAATCTTTTGTATAATTTTTAGTAATTATATAATTTACCCTACCTATAGTTTCAACATTAATTACTCCATCAAGACAAGCTAAATCTTTACTTATATCAGATGTTTCATTAAATACCACTTGAAGTTTTTTTATACTATTTTTAGCCTCTTCCATAGAACTTTTAAGTTTTATAGTGCCTTCTTTTATTATTGCTACACTATCACATATTCTCTCAATATGATCCAAATGATGTGATGAAATAAATACAGTTACATCTCTTGCTGCTACTTCATCCACAATAATGGACATTAATTCTTTTTTAATCACAGGATCAAGTCCAGATGTTGGTTCATCAAGGATTAAGATATCTGGTTTTATACTTAAGTTTAAAAGGATAGCTGTTCTCATCTTCATTCCTTTGGAAAGTTCCCTTATTCTTCGATTTAAAGGAATTTTAAATTTTATATTAAGCTCATCAAATCTCTCCTTGGAAAAGTCATTATAGGCCTTCTTATAAAATTCTAATAGTTCTTTTACTTTAAAAGATGAAAAATATTGGTTTTCATCGGATACATAACCTATCCTCTGTTTTATTTTATCATTATCAAAAACCTCTTCACCATCTATTAAAATACTTCCTTCATTAACTCTGTAAATACCTGTTAAACATTTAATAAGTGTAGTTTTACCAGCACCATTTTCCCCAATTATTCCAAATATACTCCCCTTATTTACATGAAAATCTACATTTTTCAAAATGTATTTATCATCTATCTGTTTGCTCACATTTTTTATATCTATCAATGTAATCCCCCCATTTTATATTCCAATATTTTCAATTATTTTCTTGACGATAATACCTTAAGTAATAGTGTAGATATAAAATAGCCTATAATAGTAAACGAAACGAAACATATCCAAAATGAATTTAGACTTTCTATTCCCCAAATGCCCCTAACACCAAGAATGTATCCACCAAAAAAACCCAAACATATAGCAACCACCCATGTAAACAAATGTTCTAAATTTTCAAAAACTATTAATCTTAAATTATATTCTAAATTTACCTTTTTATAAGATACATATGCTAAGTACAAGAATAAGCAAGTTAATATAATAAGTACTAATAACTTTAATTTATAGTTTGTATAATCAAACCAACTAGCATTTGTTTCAGTGCTAACCCAATTCTGATAAGTCAAATTATAACTATAAATATTTAACCAGTCTTCAATTTTATTAAAACCTATAACTATATATTGAATAAATCCATAGCGTAGTGTAATTAAGATTCGTACTACCCTTATTATAAAGTATGGTAATATGGGGATCATTCCACCGACTATACCTGCAACTATACTATTTCCCATAACTGTTTGTGCAAGCATCATAAAAGTAAAAATACAAATGTATTGAACCGAATCCATAAAAAACCATTTCACTAAATCAGAGTATGGATTTAACGTTGTATTAAGGTCATTAATATTTGCAACATAAAATAGACTTAAGAATATATATGTCACTATAAAACTTATTAATAAACTTAGAACTCCAACAATCCATTTATTAAAAACTATTTCTTTCCTTGTAAATGGCATGGAAGCTATAAACCCCTCAGTTTCACTAGTTTTTTCTCCTGTAAATAAAATTATAGCAAGTATTATGACAACAAATATCATTACAAAATAATAATTACTCACACCATATATTACATTATTAAAACTACTTTCAGTCCTCCTCCCACCATATAGTCCATTATTAAACCACCTGTTAATCCTCATCCCACTATTGTATTTCATATACATTGTATTTTGATTTAATAATGATATAACAGCATAAAGTTTATAAAATAAAAGTACAATAATTGTTATAACCGTTACCCACCGTACATTTATCCATTCCTTATAGAAAAGTGCCTTATTTATAACTTTATTCACTTTTATCCTCCTCTTCTACGAAATATATAACCATATCATATTTGTTTTAATCATTTCTTTGAAGATAATACCTTAAGTAATAGCTTAGATATAAAATATCCTATAATTGTGAAGATGATAAAGTAGATTCCAAATTTTCTTAAACTTTGATTACCTATAATGACTCCAGCCAAAAGTCCTAGGCAAATTGCAAAACCCATTATAAAGACAGGTTCTAAATTTTTAAAGCCTATTAGTCTTAAGTTATATTCTATATTTCTCCTTTTATAGGCTACATAAGCTAAATATAAGAATAAACAAGTTAGCAGAAAAAATACTAATAACTTTGATTTATAATTACTATAGTAAGAAAATGCAAATGCAGAATCATTATTTATTAATGTTTTAACTAGGCTCTGCTGAGATAAATTATAAAAACAAATATTTAACCAGCTGCTAAGTTTATAAAAAATCATATATTGATAATGAGTATACCCATAATATCTTACGATTAAATTCTGTGCCACCATAGTTATAAATGTTGGCACCATAACTATTATTCCACCTACTATACCAGAAACTATGCTATTTCCCATAACTGCCTGGATAAGCATCATGAAAGTGAAAATGCAAATGTATTGGAATGTATTCATAAAAAACCACTTAATTATATCGGAATATGGATTTATTGTTGTATCTAGGCCTTTAATTTTTAATAAATAAAACAAGCTTAGGAATATATACGTTACTGCAAAACTTATAAGTAAACTTACCACTCCAACAAGCCATTTATTAAAAATCATTTCTTTCCTTGTAAATGGCATAGAAGCAATAAACCCTTGAGTTTCGCTGGTCTTCTCACCTAAAAATAAAGTCATAGCGAGTATTATTACAATCAATATCATTATAAACACATTGATATTTTCTGCATAAAGTCCATTGTTAAACCAGTAATCATTCCATACTATTTGATTATGTTGAACAAATATTGTTGTTTGATTTAGTTGTGATATAATCTCGTAAGCCTTACTAAATAAAATTATAGCAATAGTTAAAAGTGTTATCCATTTTACGTATATCCATTCCTTATAGAAAAGCGCCTTATTTACAATCTTATTCATTTTTATCCTCCTCCTCTACGAAATATATAAACATATCTTCAAGGCTCATATCTACACTCTCTATAAACTCAGCTCCCATGTCATAAAGTTTTTTCTCTAAATCTTTCGAGTAATTTTTAGTAATTATATAATTTACCCTACCTATAGTTTCAACCTTAATAACTCCATTAATAGAATATAACTTTTCATTTATATTGACTTCATCTTTAAACATAACTTGAAGTTTTTTTATACTATTTTTAGCATCTTCCATAGAGCTTTTAAGTTTTATGGCGCCTTCTTTGATTATTGCGATGCTATCACATATTCTCTCAATATGGTCCAAGTGATGTGATGAAATAAATACAGTTACATCTCTTGATGCGACTTCATCCACTATAATTGACATTAATTCTTTTTTAATCACCGGGTCAAGTCCAGATGTTGGCTCATCAAGGATTAGAATATCTGGTTTTATACTTAAGTTTAAAAGGATAGAAGTTCTCATCTTCATGCCTTTAGAAAGCTCTCGTATTCTTCGATTTAAAGGGATTTTAAATTTTATATTAAGCTCATCAAATCGCTCCTTGGAAAAATCATTGTAGGTTTTCTTATAAAATTCTAAGAGCTCCTTAACTTTAAAAGATGAAAAGAATTGGTTTTCATCTGATACATAACCTATCCTCTGTTTTATTTTATTATTATCGAAAACTTCTTCACCATCTATTAAAATGCTTCCTTCATTAACCCTATAAATACCAGTTAAACATTTTATAAGTGTAGTTTTGCCCGCACCGTTTTCTCCAATTATTCCAAATATACTCCCCTTATCCACATGCAAATCTACATTCTTTAAAATGTATTTATCATCTATCTCTTTGCTCACATTTTTTATATCTATCAAAATAATACCCCCCATTTTAATATTTCTAATTTCTAAAACTCACTATAAATTTCATTTAATATATCGATTAAAGCATCTTTATCAAGACCTATATAATGTGCTTCTATTATTATTTTCTTCATATGTTCTTTAATTTCTTTCATTTTTTCTTCATCCATAACAGGTTTAAAATTTTCTGATACAAATGTCCCTTTTCCCCTTATAACCTGAATTGTCTTCATTCGCTCAAGCTCAATGTATGCTTTACTTATAGTATTAGGATTGACCGTTATAACTGCTGCAAGTTCCCTTACAGAAGGCAGTTTATCTCCTGGTTTTAATATTCCTTTTATTATATTCTCCTTTACCTTTTCAATAATCTGTTCATAAATAGGCTTACTGCTTCTGCTATCAATATTTATCATAGCCTCACCTTCTTTCAATCAATTAATTTTCTTACTAGTTGCATATTGTGTACTATGTGTACTATGTTGTGTAGTACACTATAAATATATAACTTTATTATTATAATGTCAACTAATCTTAAAAAAAACATTTATACCAAATAATAAGTTTTACTGTATATATTGACATTTTATTAAATAATGTTATTATTATACATAGATTAACTATGTATAGAGTATCTATGTATGAGGAGGTTGAAAATGCCAATAAATAAAGAACTTTTAAAAGGGAGCACGGTAATTCTTATTTTAAAACTAATTAATAAAAAACCAATGTATGGGTATGAAATGATAAAAGAAATGGAGGAAAAATCAAAAGGGGTATTTGCATTAAAGGAAGGGACTCTTTATCCAATTCTTCATACATTAGAAGCAAAAGGTCTGGTGGAGTCATATTGGGATGAGGGTTCTTCAAAACGTAAGAGAAAATACTATAGGATAATGGAAGCTGGTAAATTGTCTTTAAAAGAAAAAGAAGAAGAATGGTCTACCTTCCGAACAGCTGTTGATAATATGTTATTGGAGGCTGTAATATGGGCATAAAAGATAATTCTATAATTAATGAATATATAGACAATATATGTTCTTATGTAAAATTTAAGGGAGCTCATAAAGAAATAAAAGATGAACTATTTGCTCACATAGAGGATATCGTAGATGAAACTAATGAAAGAGGATTGTCAGAGGTGGAATCAACTAGTGAAGCTATCAAGCGAATGGGTGATGGGGAAGCCATAGGTAAACAGTTAAACATAGCACATAAAGGAACCCCCGATTGGATTACCTTGCTTTTAACCATAATACTTGTAAATGCCGGTCTTGTTTTGATGTATCTTATACAATATAAAAATTCATATAAGCCTAGTGATTATTTATTTAATCATAGCTTGTTATATTCAGCAATTGGTACTGTAGGTGTCGTACTATTATATTTCTTTGATTATCGGAAATTAGAAAAATATTCGAAATATATTTTCCTAGGAATGTGTGTATTATTTATCTTATTATTTTTTATAGGACATCCTATAAATGGAAGCCTTATTATAAGTATTGGTGCTTTTACATTTGATATTATGGCCATTAGTTCATATGTATTTGTAATATCCCTGGCAGGTATATTCAACAACTATGACTGGAACAAAAGAATTAATTTAATTAAAGCTATTGGGTATTTATTTATTCCTATATTTCTTATGTTATCTTCTCAGGGATTAGCCTACTGTGGAATTTATTTTATTACATTTATAGTTTTAGCACTCAAATCTAACATGAAAAAAAGATATGCTCTTTACATTATTGCCTTTAATATTATTTGCTCTCTATTCTATTTTTTATCAGATTCATATTTAACAGAAAGGTATTTGACTTTTTTGCACCCATTCGCTGATCCAAACGGAATGGGATACCTGGGTGTACAAATGTATAATATAACCCATACCTCTGGAATTTTGGGACATGGCTTTTCTGCAAATGAAGACATATTAAAAGTACCTCTTATTTCATCTGACCTAGTATTTAGTTATATAGTGCACACCTTTGGATGGCTAGGTGCAGCAGTTATTATTTCTATAATAATCTCTTTCATATATAGAATTCTACATATTTCAAAATATGTTAGAGATACTTATGGTAAATTACTTATAAGCGGACTCATTAGTGTATTTATAGTACAATTTGTTTCGAATATATTAATGAATTTAAATTTATTCCCAATCGTTGGAGTCGCACTTCCATTCTTAAGTTACGGTGGTTCCTTAGGCCTTGTTAATATGCTTTCTGTAGGTATTATTATGAGTGTATATAGACGAAGAAGTTTATCTGCCTAATTGAATGTCATGGAGTAAAATTTATATTTAAGAGAAGCCATAATAAACTTCTCTTAATTTATAAGTATTTAGATCATAATTTAATTGTTTTCACTGTCGTTATTTGTATTATCATTTTTCATACTTTCTCCTTCGTCTTCTTTTAATCGAATGTATCTGTTTTGATTTCTCTCCCAGAAAAAAGACTCAATTATACCTAAGACGAACCCCGTTGACAAATAATCCAGCAATGTTTGGTTTTGCTCATATCCACCCACACTTCGGTGGTACAATATAATAACCAAACCTACTATACCCATAATAGCAGTCATAGAAACAATACTTTTAATAATATACTTTAGCAATCCTTTTTCTTGCATTTTTCCCCAAACTTTAATGAACCTCTCATCATCATCATAAAATATCCTTGAAATTTTGCTTACCTTTATTGTATTTGTAGTAACTAGGTATCTAAAAATTATACATACACCCCAAATTACAAATACAATCACAAGCCATATAATAAAATTTATATCCACCATTCCCATATCAATTCCCCCTATAATAGTTGTATAAAATTAATATTTCGTCTATTCTAAGAAGTGTCTACTAAATAATACCATATCTTTATAATAGATATAACATGAATTTCAATTATATGGGATATTTTCTTATCAATCAATAACTTATCTAGGTTCAGATTTAAAATACAACTGTTGAACCTGCTTTACAATTTTATCTGTTTGGTTTGTAATTTGAGAAATAGAAAATCCTATAAATAATGGAGATGTAATAAATCTCGGTATAACTTTACAGATTATTTTACCCTTCCACTCATAAAAGAAAAGATTAAAACTACTACATTTCACATAAAAATCATTTAATATATAATGAACAATTTTTTGTATATTATCAGCCATTATATCTAACTTATCAATATTGTTTATTATAATATTGAATTCAGTAAAATCTACCTTGGGTTTGGTTGAAAGATTAACGACACATTCATCCGACTCGTTAATTACTATTCCTTCAAAATACTCATCTTTTAAAGATTCTTTGTAATCTATAGATTTTAGTCCAACAATCTGCATATGTGCATGATTAATAGTCCCACCTGAATAAGGGCCGTGATTTTTATAAAAAATTACAGATTTAAAATCACCGCTTTTCTCCATATCAAGCCAATGACGAACTCCAAATCTTAACAAGTTTCTCATATACTCTTTATCATACATCGTAATATCAACATCACAACTACTTGTTTCTATTAACACTGTCTGAAGTGTATTTTCTAATGTAGGAAATTTATTTTTAACTAAAATGAATGGCCCTTCTTCATCTATAATACCTATTAGCCCCTCTCTGTTACAAAATGGACATGGGGTCTTCTTGTTTTTAATGCTATTGGGTTTATTTTTACTTATATTTGCTAAAAACTTTAAATATCTGTTAGAACTCATTTTATTCACCTGCTCCAATATATAATTTTTAACCGCTTAATCGAATCTAATCAGTGTCTGCTTTAACAATATCATAGATGATTTTATTTAAATAATCAATAATAATTTCAAATTGACGGATATATAATCTTCTACATTACCAATAGCTTACAAAAAATATTAAACAGCCAAAGTCCCATGTAATTCAGGACTTTGGCCGTTTAAGTCAATTTTATAATTTAATACTTTTAATTTAAAGTTAGATATCATTTTCCGTTTTATTCTTATCTGTTTTGTTCTTAAGTCCACCCATTTTTGAGCTTACTTTGGATACTAATCCTGGCACCATTTGGATAAGATTTTCAAGATTACATTTTCCTTTTATAGAAAGCATTGTTACATTTCCATCTTTTATAACTAAAATAGCAGTTGGAGTTATCTTAGCTCCTGCTCCAAGTCCTCCACCAGTACCTTCGCCATCCTTAAGAGTGTTCCCTGTTCCGCCTCCTGTTCCGCATCCAAATGAAACTGTAATAAGTGGTATTAATGTTGTTTCTCCAACAATTATTGCCTCACCAACTACTGTCTCTGTCTTTAAGAATCTTTCAAGATTTGAGAATAATGCTTCAGCATTCTCTGTCATATTTATCATAACTTTTTCCTCCTAATATTTAATTATATATTTAATTATTTATTACGTAATCATTACTAACTTTACACTTAACAGTACACATAAATTATTAATAAGTTTCAATTTTTTATGCTTTTTTAAATATTTTTTGTCTGTTGTTTTTCTTAAATATAAGTTTAAGTGTTTTTACTATAGCTGATAACAAAGAAATTTTACCATGAACATCACACTCAATTTCAATTATTTCATCATCAAATACTGGTTGTAAATTAATATCACTTTTAGGAATAAGATTTGATATTAGAGGAATAATCCCACAAATCATACCTGTAAGCGATGGGTCATCAAATCCATAAAAACCATTTATTTTGACTGTTTTGGGTTTTATGATCCTTATTATATCTTTAAAATAATTGATTAAATCATTTATAAATTCACGCTCTATATAATCTCTTATATTAAAACTACTCTTTTTCTTTTTCTTACTATTCTTTTTATTCTTTTCTTTTTCCTCTTTTTCAATTTTTATATCAGGACTTTTTATTTCTTTTCTAATAATGCGTAGTCCCATAATTTTTAATAAAAATATTTCTTTAGTGTCTTCATGTTTCACCATTGCTTTTACAATTTTTTTAAAAAATAATAAAGTTATATCCACATTAATTTTTTCATCAATTTTTGAGCTTATATAATATTCAAAGGGAATTATTAAAAATAATAAAATAATACCAAATATAAACATTAATAAATAAAGGAGTATTTTTAATATTAAAAATAAAATAAACAAACCAACACCTCCTTTTCCCTAAGATTCTAACCTAATTTTAGTTTTTTTAAAATATTTATTTCATCTAACTTGCTTTTAACCATATGTTTTATAGGTTTTTTAATAAAATTAAAGGTAGTTTCAATTTTACTATTAATAAAATTATTATATGGATTATGTTTATAAAGTACACTAGATCCTTTAATAGACTTATTTATACCACTATACAGCTTTATTATATTATGTATTTTAGATTTAATAGTAGTTTTTTCCATTTCAGATATACAGTTTTCTATAACAAGTTGTGAAATTGTACTTAGTTTATCAGGAAATTTAATATTAATAAATTCATCTTTAATATTTTGATTAATTATATTTATTAATTTTAGATCCTTTTGACAATCAGTGCAATATTTTATATGCTCTTCAAGAAATATTTTCTCTAGTGGCTGAATTGTCTTATCATCAAAAGCATATAAAAGTTCTTTATCAAATTTACAGCACATAATTACACCTCCATATCATTTTCTAGTTGTTTCTTTAATATAGCTTTAGCCCTATATAAATCAGTTTTAATACTTCCAAGCGGTCTATTTAGCAATTCTGAAATTTCTAAATAACTCAAATCATCAAAATATCTTAATGCAATTACCATTCTATAATTACTTGGTAAATTTATAAGTCCATCTTTTATTATCTTTTTCATCTCTTTTTTTTGAACTTCATCTTCTAAATTATAGTCAGAAACAATTGTGTCCTCTAAACAAAGTCCACTCGCATATTCATAATTTAATGAAATAATATTTCTTTTAATATTCCTTTTATAATTTATACATGTATTTACTGTAATTCTTCTTATCCAAGGTCGAAATGGCTTATCTTCTTCAAAACTTGATATATTTTTAAAAACTTTTATATAAATTTCTTGTACAATATCAAGAGAATCCTGTTCATTTTGAGTGTAACTATAACAGATACTATATAAATATCGCTCATAAAGTTTAAAAAGTTCCATAAATGAGGACTTGTCATGTTTTTTACATCCAGATATTAATTTTTTTTCAATTCGTTCAACATCTCCTTTCTCTCCCAACGTAGAAATTAAAACATCTCTTTATAATATACACATAATTAATGAATAAAGTTTCAACTTCATTTTATTATTGATCATTTTGTAATAAATAATATTTTCGGGAAGTTTATTTAAAAATTTTAAACCTATTTGTCATTTTGTTTGTATTTTTAAAGAATTTTAGTTATAGCAAGTATATTTTCAATAAATTGTACGCATGTAGATTGATTTTTTACAATAAAGACTAAAGTTTCTATGTTTAAATGTCGATAAATTAACTAACGAATAACTTTCAAATGCAGGGATAATATAAATTAGATATTGGAGGAATTTTAAATGATTAGGAAATTAGCAAATGGTGAATTGGATGTAACTGTACTAGAAATTAAAGATGTTATTGATATTAATTTACTTCAAACCTTTCAAGATAATTTCGCCACTGCAATGACTATGGCAAGTGTTACTGTAGATAAAGATGGTACCCCTGTAACTAAACCGAGTTCATATACAAGGTCATGTTTAGATTTTACGCAGTCTACAAAAATAGGCTACGAAAGATGTGCATTATCACACAAAAAAGGTGGCGAAGAAGCTGCAAGAACTCTAAAACCGTCCATATATACTTGTCATGCTGGACTAATTGATTTTGCTGCCCCTATATTAGTAGGTGACCATCTAATAGGTACCATGTTAGGAGGCCAAGTTTTAACTTCTGCGCCAGAAGAATCTAGATATAGAAAAGTAGCAAATGAGATAGGTATTAATGAAGAAGGTTATATTGATGCAGTTAATAAGATAGCTTTAACCACTGAAAAAAATGTAACAGCAGCTGCTGAAGTATTATATATTGTAGCGAATTCACTTGCACAAGCAGGCTATCAAAAACTTAAACTAAGCACTATGTCCCAAACCCTTTCCGATAATTTTAGCCAGATATCTGCAACTATGGAAGAACTCAGTGCTTCTTCAATAACTGTAACAAATAATCAGCAAAATTTAAGTGATGAAATTGTTAACGTAAAAGCTATATCAATAGATATAAATACAATACTGGATTCTATAAAAAGTATAGCTACTCAGACAAAAATGCTAGGATTAAATGCGGCTATAGAAGCTGCTAGAGCAGGAGATGCTGGTAGAGGTTTTGGTGTAGTTGCAACTGAGATACGATCTTTATCAGAAAATTCAAAGGAAACAGCTGTTAAAATATTAGCACTTACAACTAAAATACAAGAATCTGTTGATAAGACTATTGAAACTTCTCATGCTACACTTGAAACTACAGAGCAACAATCAGCTGCAATTCAAGAGGTTACCTCTAATCTTATGGAAGTTACAACTTTATCAGATGCATTAAATGAAATGGCAAATAGTAAATAAAAAGCTAATGATGCTTCCAAAGTTTAGCCTTTAGATGCATCATTAGCCTTTAAGTTTAAGCTCCTAATGATATATTCTCTTCCTTTTCATCATCTTCAATTCCATCTTTTACAATAGCATTTACGAACTTCTTTCCATATGGGAGAAAAAATTGTATGCATGGACCAGTTAACAATGCAGATATTATTGTACCTATACCAAACACCCCGCCCAGTGCAAAACCGATTACTAAAAAGCTAATATCTAATGCCATTCGAATCCAACGATATTGAAAATTAGTTTTATCTTGAATTATAAATGGAATAATATCATTTGGCGCAACACCTATATCACTTGCCGAAAGTATAGAAAATCCAATCGCAATTAGAATACATCCAAATACAATTAAAAGCATTTTTAAACCAATATTTAAAGATGCTATTGGGAAAAATGAAACAGCCTTTACTCCAAGGTCTATAATTGGGCCTACTCCAACTACGCATATAATTGTTCCTATTTTTATACGAGTTCTTTCGA
>ERZ1463033.44-NODE-44-length-18929-cov-7.479178_pt1 | contig 18929 bp, 15 predicted proteins | sample MGYA00564481_ERZ1463033 | MGnify/ENA primary metagenome ERZ1463033 (study PRJEB39244, sample SAMEA3635150) | Helicobacter pylori | study: EMG produced TPA metagenomics assembly of PRJEB11511 data set (Assembly of a 5300-year-old Helicobacter pylori...
TCAGACGTGTGCTCTTCCGATCTCATAAACGTTTAATTTCCATCTATTAATATTATTTTTAACTAGTTCTTCAAGTACATTTAGCAAAAAATACAAACCTTTATATTTTTCTATAGAACCAATATAAGTTATTTTTAATGGTTCGTTATTATTACTATGTTTTTGTATCCTATTATCTTTTATATCTGAATGAGTAATATTTAACACTTTACCCTTTGTATTATCTATGTATTTCTCATATATTCTTTTGGAAACTGTACTATTATAATGAATGAAATCTATGTTATTTAATATATCTATGTAATACTTCCTTAAGTTAGTGTATCCACCTGCAAGAGGGTTAACATTAATTTTATCGTTTTTTTCTTGTACTTCTTGTATCTTTTTTACTTCTTGTACCTCTTGTACATCACTTAGATCATGATTTCTTTTTATAATTATTCTCTGTTTATAAGCTCTTAATTTTTTTACAATAGAACTACCTTTTAAATAACGATAAGTTTTTGATTGCATTAAAAATACTAAAGATTTACTGTAGCCATTTGCGTTACATTCAATACAGTTTTTTCCCTCATCATAATCCTTACATATTGACCCTTTTAAATCTATAAGATTAACTTTAGGGCATATTCCAAAATAATCATGAGACGTAAATATGGTTTTTATATTTAACTTCTGCGCCGCTGTTATAAACTCTTTATTAAGTCCCATTAATGTGTGGATGTGTATAACTTCTACATTTAATTTAGTTAAAAATTCTATATAAATATTAACATCTACACTTTTTAAATAGTCCTCTGGATTTGGTATTCCGCTTAATAGTGGAATTGATATCGGATTTAATATCTCATACACAGAAATATTCTTATATGGTTTGTTGTTAATAAGGCGTAAGTTTTTATTAAGTGAAAAACTTCCAGGATATAATAATGAAACTTCATCACCATTTTTAATTTGATTTACCATAAGATCTACAGAGTATTTAGTCAATCCTCCTGTTCGAAATGGGGGTAACCCTAGAGAATAATGTAATATTTTAATAAGGTAGGACCTCCTTCATCTATAAGAAAATTGCTTCATAATCATTAACAATTTTATCCCAAGAATAAAATTCTTTTATTCTGTTTGTGGATTTTTCCGCTAATGTTTTTATTTCATTTTCATCTAACTTTTCGGCTTTCTTTATTAATGAAGCTAAATTCCCATCTTCATTATTAAAATACAATGCACCGGTTTGTCCAACTTCTTTATTAAAATTAACACCTAATAACAAATTAACATCTGTACTTGAAAGTGCTTCAAGAAGTGAAGGATTTGTTCCCCCTACTGAATGTCCATGAATATATGCAGATGATTCTTCTCTTATCTTTTTTAGAAGTTCATTATCATATACAGTTCCTACAAATTTTATTCTTTTGTCACTAGTAAAATTAGTGGTTTTAAGTAAATCATCATAAAATTTGTTCTTCTCGACATTAGTAATTATAACAAGGTCTTTATCAATATCAGTCTTCATAAATTCTCTTATCATAGTCTCATAACTATTCTCAGGTACAAACCTTCCCACTATTAAGTAATAGTTTTTTCTTTTAATCGAAAACTTATTAAGCCAGTCCTTTATTAATCCATCTTCTATATTTAACTTAGACCTTGAAGTTTCCGCTCCATAAGCCACAAAGGTAGTTTTAGGACTATAATTTGAATACTCTGTATTTATATACTCCTCTATACCTTTAGAGTCACATATTTGGAGATCGGCATGTTTAACCATAAGTTTCTCAGAGAATTTCCAATAAGCTCTTATCGGCATAATCCATTTGCTTCGCTTCCATTCATGACCATCAGGATTTACATAAAGAGATATTCCTAGTTTTTTTAGTTTCTTCATATAAAATTGTAAAAACGGTCCAATACGACAAGCAAGAATTAAAATAATACTATTTGATAATTTATTATCTTCTATATATTTTATAGACTTAGATAAAGCTTGCAGATCATATATCACAGCTTTTGCACTACCTATTTCTTTTACATTTACATTAAAACATCTTGCCTCGTTATGATAAAACTCTTTTTCATCTTTTGCGAGGCAAGCTACATGATACATAATATCCTTACTCTTTTTATAAAGTGTTAACTTATCTACAAAAGTTTCAAATCCACCATACTTTGCAGGTATTCCTTTTGATCCTATAATAAATACATCTTTCATTTGTACACACCTCTTTTAATTTAATCTTTAGTCCATTTCATTTAAAAATACGCCTATAATATTACCATCCACCTTTTGAAGAATCTCTTTGGCTTTGATAACATCTTTTCTTTCTGTTCCACCAGCTTTAACAACAAGAACACATGAATCCACGTATTTTGATAAAACTTCAACATCGACGCCTGTTGTTATTGGAGATGTATCTAAAATGATATAATCATAATCTTTCTTTAAAGTCGTTATAAATTCACTAAATCTGGATACAAAAAGTTCTGCATAATCTAATGTAAGCGTTCCTGAAGTCAGTACAGATAAATTCTCTTGTTTTGTAGCTTTAATAGCTTTCCCTGCTGCTACATCTCCTGCTAAACAATCCAGAAGCCCTTTTCCATTTATCAAATCAAACATAGTATGTATATTGGGATTTTTCAAATCACAATCAACAATTAAAGTTTTTTTGCCACCTTTTGCGAGCGATAAAGAAAGGTATGTTGCTGTAGTTGACCTACCTTCATTGTTTTCTCCACTTGCTATCATGATAACTTTTTTCTCACTATCTGCGTTTAACAGCTGAATATTTGATTTTAATTGATTGAAAGTTTTTAAGCCCATTGAATCCAGCGTTGGATATTTCTTTTGCTTTCTCTTAGGGTTGTTCCCGATTACTGATATTCCTGTGTACTTTTCTGCATCCTCTTTTGTCCAAATCTTTTCATCAAAGAAACCTCTAAAGGTTACTATAAATATTGAAAGGAAAAGTCCAAGTAAAAATGTAAGTATTACATTCATGGATTTGAATTTATTTTGTGTTAGATCACTCTGGACCGAATTTTCCATTATTTTCATGCTCTGCTTTGGATATATTCTTTGTACCTCTTTTGTTAAGGAAGTTATAACTACTTTTGCTATATCTTTGGACTGCTTTTGTGATTCTCCACTAGCTGTAATTGTTAAGATTGGAGCATCAGCTGATACTTTAATTTCATAACTTTTTTGTATTTCTGAAACTGGTATAGACCCTTTTAAAGCTAAGCTGACATTCTTTGCTATAGTACTAGAGTTTGCAATTTGCTCAAATGTAGGATTTGATGTTACAGCATTAACTATATCTGCTTTACTTCCTATTACTACACTTGTTTCCGTTTGATACATTGGCTTAGTACTTTTCATTGAATGATAGCTAAATAAAACAGCTGCCAATGTTGCAAGTATAGTTATAAGCAAAATAGTAGATTTTCCTCTTTTTAAAACATCTATAAATTCTTTATATCCTTTTGTAGATTCATTATTCATTTTAATACCTCCATGATGATCGCTCTTTTTCTAATATCATTTATTGATTTTAAATCTATATTCATTTTATATTGTTATAAATCTATATACCTTTTATATTGTTATATACCAATTTGAACTTTACTAAAAACAATATAAATTCAACATTTCTTGATTTCATAGCTTTAATAAGTACTTTATGGAATTTTCCAATGACCTTTGCATCCTCCAAATTTTTTATAACTTCTTCATTATCTAATAAGTTTATTATTGCTTGGCATTTACTTTTTAGGGTTGATTTCTGCTCTATTTTATTTCCTAAATTTAAAAAGCTCTTAGAATATGTTATCTTATAAAAATACTCAATTATACGATATGTAAAATGAGTTGCTTGATACTCCCTAGCATCCTCGCTATATTTGCCCCAATCTTTAAGTTTAGCTACTATAGTATCATTTTCGCTCTTTACTATATCCAAATAATTCTCTGAGTATTTAAGCCATACTGGATTAACATTTTCAATTCTGTAATTATACAAAGCCTGCGAAATAACGTTACATGTGTCTATCTTTTGATAATAATTAGCATTAAATATTGTGTCTTCTCCACGTTTATAATTCTCAAATTTCAAATTATATTTTTTTATAATCTCTGATTTGTAAATCTTATTCCACAGAGTATCTCCAATTTCTTCTTTTCTAAGTAATATATAATTTCCTAAGATCTCACCTTTTGACTTAAAGTTTTGCTCCTTTGGTAATACCGTAGTTCTTCTAATAACTTCTCCGTTTTCATCTACAAAAACATTAGTTTGACCTGATATAACAAGATCAACATCATTTTCTTTTATACTCTCATACATTTTTTCAAATAAATTAGGTTCATACCAATCATCACAATCTAAAAATATAATATATTTACCTATAGATTCATCTATTCCTCTATTTCTAGCGGCCCAGGTGCCTCCATTTTTTTTCGTAATTAATTTGATTCTCGAATCATTCTTCGCATGCTTCTTGCATATTTCCCTGCTGTCATCGGTAGATCCATCATCTATTATGATTAATTCAAAGTCTTTAAATGTTTGATTCATTATCATCTCTAAACACTCTTCGATATATTTTTCTCCATTATAAATTGGAACTATAACGCTTATTTCTACTATACTAACACTCCCTTTTTAATTTTTTAAGTTTGTACAATATGGGAAAAATAAGACCATAAGTTTTTGTTTTTATAAGTAATATGTTAACTTTATCTTTAAGGGTTAACTTATTATTCTTTATTATTTCTGAAATCTTTAAATTAACTACCTCTTTTGACACTACAGCTTTAAATTCCAGATAATATTTCTTCTCTCCAGTCTCACAGCTTTGTATATAGTATTTATTATGTATTGCCCATAAGGTTTTTATCAAATAAACTCTATAATAGTCGATTAACTCAACATAAATAAGCGGATTCTTTGTTATAAAATCTCTCATTATATAACATCCGTCTATCATATCCTTCATTGATTTAATTGAAAATGTTCTTGTAAGTGATGACTCTCTTTGCCTATAATAATAAAGTGGTTCTATCATAGAATAAATCTTATTTGCGTTTGCAAGTAATAGGAATCCAACCGGAGTATCCTCGCATACTACAAAATCCGGAAAAGTAATTTTGTTATCAATAAAAAGTTTTCTTTTATGTAGCTTATTCCAAACATAACCCTTGATATCATTTAATAAAAACATCTTAAGAGCATCAGCTTTATCAATGTATCCTTCTTTATCAATTCCCTCTACTTCGTTATCAATTGTTTCTTTCTCATCTTTATACAATATGTAATTACAAATAACTATGTCGGCATTTGCACGAGTAGCTGCTTTATACATTTTCTCAAACATATCAAGCTCAATGAAGTCATCACTATCAACAAATGCTATGTATTCACCACTTGCTTCTTTGATTCCCACATTTCGCGTTTCACTAATACCACTATTCTTTCGATTTATAATAACTAATTCAGGGTATTTGTTTTTATATTCTTTGAGTATTTCATAACAATTATCTGTAGAGCCATCATTTACTACAATAATCTCTTTATTATCAATAGTTTGATTAATAACACTATCTAAACATTTTGGCAAAAATTCCGCTACATTGTAAACAGGTATTATAATACTGACATCAACTCTATTCAAAAAAACATTCCCCCTAATTGACCTTCTTTATATACATTAGTTTTTTAACTTTGTGAAAAGTGATATCCTTAAGTAAAATTCGTAAATATTTTGAACTTATACAGCTTTTTAAAATTAAATAAATTCTATAAATCTTATTTTTCTTCTTATATAGTCTTGATTTATTAAGTCCTTCTAAGGCTAAACTAAATCTCTTTTGTTGATTTACATTGATTTTCATATTCGTTAACTCTTCTACTGTTTCTTTTTCATGCCCGTATTTAACCCTATCTTTATACATCTTAACAATGTGTTTTGAGTATAAAAATTGCTGAAGTGAATTACTTTGGGATATTCCACTCTTCCTAATCCTATATCTAACTAAAAACTCATTAGTGTTCCCAAGTTTAAATCCATTAGTTATAAGTCTTAGTAAAAAATCATAATCCTCTGCACAAGTAATTTCTCTATACCCTTTAATCTTATCGGTACATTTTTTTCTGAACAACCAGGTTGGATGATTAAAAAAGTCCAAATTCAATAAACAACTTTTAATTAATTTCATATCCTCTGGTATTATTTCATCTCTATATAATTCAGTACCCTCTTCATCTATATTAATACATCTAGCACCCATAAAATCTACATCTGGATGACTTCCCATATACTCCATTTGTTTATTAATTCTACTTTTTATTGAAATATCGTCTGCATCCATTCTTGCTATAAAATCACCTTTAACGTAAGTTAAAGCTTTATTTAAGCTTCTAACTAATCCAATGTTTTTTTCATTTTTAAAGAATCGTACTCTACCATCTTTCTTCTCATAAAACTTAATTATCTTCTCCAACTTCTCGTTACCCGGATTGTCTAAAATAATAATAAATTCTAAACTTCTATAACTTTGATTTAAGATTGATTCTATTGACTGCATTAACCATTTTTCTTCTTCGTTATAAACACTCATAATTACAGACACTAATTGTTGTTTTTTAAATTCCATTAGAACACCTCCTGGGTCGCTGTAATATTTATTGTTTAATCCGACCTTTGTTCAAGACTGATATAAAAATCTTCTTCTCATATTTATTAAATCCCATAATCCAAAAAACTATGAAATATATTATTGTGAATAAAACACCAAACATCAAGATTGAAATATACGATGTCAAGCTAAACAGGGATAAAGCTAAAAATCCTAAACCAAATGTTATGCTAGTTGGAATTACTAATTTTAATATGTTCATCCAAAAATATTTTATATCTAGCTTTATAATAAATTTATAATATACATTGTTTGCTATGGCGTTTATGATCATGCCTATCGCTGTACCAATTGCACATCCCATACCTTGATACTTTTTCACAAGTACTATTGATATAAGTATGTTTAAGATTGCAATGGTAAGGTATATGTACGCTTTCACTCTATGTTTATTCATTGCTTCTAGCATTGTAGCAAAAAGCGATTGAATAATTGAAAATATTTGTGGAAACATAAGTACTATTGCAATGAGGTAACAATATGAATATCCATCGCCAACCCACGCTATAATAAATTGTTTACCTACTAGAACAAAACCTAAAAAAATATAACTACATATGTAATATTGAATTCTACCTATTTTGGTTAATAATTTCATTAGGTCATTTTTATTTTCCTCGCCAGCCACCATCTTTGTTAATTTCGGCAAGAACATACTTGATAAAACATTGGATAATGATAAAAAGTATGTATTAAATTGTGATGAAACTGCATAAATAGCAATAGGCGCTGCACCAACAAACATTGCTATTATAAATTGATCAGAATTCCAATATATTTGATATGCTATGGCACCTAAAAATACGAAAAACGAGTAATTAAATATTTCCGCAAATAGTGCTTTATCAAATCCTGCAAATTTTATTTTTAAATCTAGTATCTTAAAGCAATAAAAAACATTAGTTAGACCAAGCAAGATATTAAAAACTGTTGATCCTATAACCATTCCAAACGCTTTAGATCCAAATAACAATACAGTTATCATAATCGCTGGATTAAGTATTGTTCTTATTAGATTAATTAACTTTATATACACAAATTTTTCATGTGCTGTTATTATTGAATTAAATATACTTAGTGGAAACGATAATGATATGTTAACTATAGCAACCATAAACATTTGCTTCGTTCTATTGATCTCATCAAGACTTAAACTTTTACTCATGATTTTACCTAAGTTGAAATAAATTATTACTCCGACGATCATGGATATAAGTCCTAAAACCAAATACAATGATAAAAACATTCCGTTTACTTTTTTTCGACCATCCTCATTTTTCTCTACCATATATTTAGAATTATATCTAATAACTGCATTCCCAAATCCCAAATCTAGAAGATAAATATATGCAACTATTGAATTTACTAAAGAAAATAATCCATATTCAGCTTTTCCAAGTTTTGATAACATAAACGGTGTATACATCAATGAAATTACATTTCCAATTATTATAGTTATGTATGTTATAATTACAGCTTTTTTCATACCGTTTTTCAAATCTTACCTTCACCTCTGTTTCATTACTTCTGTTTCATTACTTCTAATATTTTCTCATAATTCTTCATAGCAAATGAATTGTTATACTCTTTAATTTCGATTCCTTTAAGCTGCTTTATTAAACCAGGAATCTCCTCTATATCATTCACAAACTTGATATAATTCAAATCTTTAAGCCACTCGTATGTATCTTTAACTTTGTGATTGTAATTAGAAATAACAATACAGGGGGTTGATGTAATTGCACAAAACACCATTCCATGTAATCTATCAGTAATAACGACCTCAACTTTTTTAAATTGATCCCATTTTTTATTTAATTCTTTTTCTCTTCGATTAACATTGATCATATATTCTAAGACTTTATCTTCATTTGTAATATACTCCGCCACAGTGTCCGTGATAATTATATTGTCGAAGTTTTTCTGGGCCTCATTTTTAATTTCATCCTTTTGTATTTCAGTTAAAACGCCTTCTCTATCTTTTCTAAGGCTTAGTAGTGCACCATTTCGCTCCTGTTTTGGATTTGTTTTATTTAAATACATAACAATATCTGGTGTTAAAATCACATTATTACTAGGAAACGCTTCTTTCATAACATTATACGAGGTGTCTTCCCTTGCAATTAAAGTTAAATTTTTGTGTGCATTATAAATCAATTTTGTTTTATCAAACTCTAATTTCCCATTCTCAGTGTCTTTGAAATATATTGATTGTGGGAATAAAATGATCTTATTATCTTTAAATTCAGAAATGATTTTTCGTCTGCCTTCTTCTTCCCAGAAATACTCATTACCTAAATTTCCACCACCATGTAACATAAAAATATCATCTTTTTTAACATACTTTTTTAAATTTTTTATATGTTTAATCAGATCCACAGTAGTAATCTCTATAATAGTAAAATCCTTAAAATTATCCTCTAACATCTTATTTTCCGCATATACTATAGCTTGATCTCCCAAGTTACCATGATTTGGTGTTCCTATAAGGAAAATATTATTTTGCCCAGGGTTTGCTTCATATAAATACTTTGTTTCCTTAGATCCTTTTTCGCATAATTTAATATACTTTAATTTATTTGAAACTCTTGGCGATACAATTTTATTTAGCACCTTCAAAACTTTTGTCTTATTTATCTTATGCCTTGGGTAAATAGTAGTATAGACATTAGGGTAACTCGCTATAAACATTAAAGACAGTTTCTGTGTTAATCCCATTTGATCACTATTTCTTAGGATCGAATAGTTTTGTTTTAATTTACTTATAATTTCATTTATTTGAATAGCATAATCGTTCTTGCCATAATCAAGTAACAACATATCATTTATACAAAACTGTAATCTATTAAATAACTGCTTGTCACACATATCCCCAAGTAGTGGTTCTAGGCTTTTTATATATTCTAAACACTTTATATTAGCCAGGCAATAATCATACCTTTTACTAGTAGTGTTGCTACCACAAATACTATCTTCCCTTAACAAATAATAATATTTTGGACTTTTTATATCCACAATTTTATTTGATTTAGCAAACAATTTATAAGTAGTAAATATATCCTCATAATACTTGCCTTCTGGATATCTAACATCATCAAACAGTTCTTTCTTATAAAGCTTGTCCCATGCAAAGTTTTTCATCCCGCTATACTCATCAAGAACTAATTCAGATAATGCTTCGCTTCTTGTAAACACCTGTGCCTTTTCACTATCTGATATTGTTGTTATTCTATCGCCCTCTACAATATATCTACCGCAAACTGAAATATCAGCCTTATAATAAGTCAAAGCATTATATAATGCTTCATACATATCGCTTTCTATCCAATCATCACTATCAATAAATCCTAGATACTCTCCACTTGCAACATCTATCCCGGCATTTCTAGCAGAACTTAATCCACCATTTTTTTTATGTATTACCTTTATCCTCTTATCCTTTGATCTATACTCGTCACAAATGGCTCCACAATTATCTGGGGACCCATCATCAACAAGTATAATCTCAAGATTTTCATATGTTTGGCCTAGTATACTATCAACACAGTTTCTTATATAAACCTCGACATTATAAATTGGTACTATAATTGAAATCAAGGGGTTGTTCATAAAATCATCTCCTTCTCTTTAGTAATCAAAACCCGAGGAACCCCAAGGAACCCTTGGGGACGGTTAACAACTAATTCACCTTTAGCCTCAAGCAAAACCTGGGCAAACCTGGGGGACGGTTAACAACTAATTGGCATTTGTCCTCAAGCAAAACCTGGGTTAAAACCGGGGACGGTTAGCAATTAATTAACCTTTAGCTTCAATTGAAACCCGAGGAACCCCAGGGAAACCTGGGGGACAGTTAGCAACTAATTGACCTTTAGCTTCAATCAAACCCCCGGTCAAAACCGGGGGGACGGTTAACAACTAATTGGCATTTGTCCTCAAGCAAAACCTGGGTTAAAACCGGGGACGGTTAGCAATTAATTAACCTTTAGCTTCAATTGAAACCCGAGGAACCCCAGGGAAACCTGGGGGACAGTTAGCAACTAATTGACCTTTAGCTTCAATCAAACCCCCGGTCAAAACCGGGGGGACGGTTAACAACTAATTAATCTTTAGCCTCAAGCAAAACCCGGGGACGGTTAGCAACTAATTAACCTTTAGCTTCAATTGAAACCCGAGGAACCCCAGGAAAACTTGGGGGACGGTTAACAACTAATTGACCTTTAGCTTTAATCAAACTCTCGGTCAAAACCTGGGGGACAGTTAACAACTAATTGACCTTTAGCTTTAAGGAAACCCCCGACTAAAACCGGGGGACGGTTAACAACTAATTGCTTATTTGTACATATTTTCATAGTACTTTTGATATTCTCCGGTTGTAACATTTTCCATCCATTTTTTATTATCAAGATACCATTGAATTGTCTTTTTTATACCTACTTCAAATGTAGTTTCAGGATACCATCCTAGTTCGTCCTTAATTTTGGTAGGATCTATTCCGTATCTTCTATCATGACCCAATCTATCTGCAACATGTACAATCAAATCTTGCGTTATCCCCTTATCTACATTTTCATTTAAATAAGAAATAATACTATTGACTATTAATATGTTCGTTTTCTCATTATGGCCACCAATATTATAAACTTCTCCAAGGCGTCCACTCTCTATTACCATATCTATAGCTTTGCAATGATCTTCTACATATAACCAGTCCCTAATATTTAATCCATCTCCATATACAGGCAAATCATCATGGTTTAAACAATTGTTTATTAGGAGAGGTATAAGTTTTTCTGGAAATTGGTATGCTCCATAATTATTTGAACATCTAGTTATGTTTACTGGCATTTTATAAGTATCAGAATATGCCTTTACCATTAAGTCACTAGCAGCTTTTGATGAAGCGTAAGGACTATGTGAATCTATAGGTGTTGTTTCTACAAAATAGCCTGTATCACCAAGTGAACCATATACCTCATCTGTTGAAACTTGAAGGAATTTTGCACCATTCTTAAAACCATTAGGGGTTTCCCATGCAATTTTGGCATTGTTTAAAAGATTTACTGTTCCAAGTACATTTGTTTGAACAAATATCTCAGGATCTTTTATACTTCTATCCACATGTGATTCTGCTGCAAAGTTTACAACATAATCAAAATCATACTTCTTAAATAATTTCCCTACTAATTCCTTATCACATACATCACCTTGAACAAAAGTATAATTTGTCTTGCCTTCAACTTCTTTAAGGTTTTCCAAATTTCCTGCATAAGTTAACTTGTCTAAATTTACTATTTTAATGTCCATTGAATATTTATTTAACATATAATGAACGAAATTAGATCCTATAAATCCTGCTCCACCTGTAACTAAGTAAGTTTTCATATCAATTACCTCCATATTTATACTTGCCCTATATTATATGCTAATTATTATTTAGAGTTAACGCTACCTTGCGCCCTCATCTCCAAATAAAACTCCAACCGTCTTAAATATGAGGGTTATATCTATCCATGTATTTCTTTGTTCTATGTATTCAACATCCATTTCCATCCACTCTTCAAAACTAACATCACTTCTACCTCTAACCTGCCAATAGCAAGTTAAGCCTGGCTTTGCAACTAATCTTCTCTTTTGAAAAGGTGTAAATTGTACCACTTCTTTTGGCAAACTAGGCCTTGGTCCAACCAAGGACATTTCCCCTTTTAATATATTAAAAAGTTGTGGAAGTTCATCTATACTTGTTTTACGTACAAACTTACCAACCTTCGTTATTCTAGGATCATCTTTCATTTTAAACATAGGTCCTGACATCTCATTTTCATTTTTAAGTTTCCCTAAAAGAACCTCTGCATCAGTGCACATAGACCTAAACTTATACATCATAAATTTTTTTCCATCTTGACCAACTCTGCTTTGAGCAAAAAAAACAGGTCCCTTTGAATCAACTTTTATTAAAATAGCAGTAATAATCATCACTGGACTTATTAATATAATTCCACTTAATGCTCCAACAAGATCAATTATTCTTTTTAATATAAAATATCCTATGTTTTTCTCATAATCAAAATCAGTCTGAGTTCGTGAGGCTCTTGAACTTCTTTGTGGTTCTTGCACCTATATCTCCTCCTTTTTAGGGCATTTAAAATTCTTATTTTTCACAAGCTATTTCTTCATATATATCCTTGAAATTATCATTATCTTTTAAAGTTTGAAGATATCTCATAAATGGAACTTTTAAAGCATCTCTTTTTAATGCAAATTCCACTGTTGCTTCAAGAAATCCTAATTTATCACCAACATCATATCTACGTCCTTCAAACACATATGCATACATGTCTTGCTTTCCTATTAATGTTTTTAAAGCATCCGTTAACTGAATTTCTCCGCCTTTACCAGGAAGTGTATTATCTAAAATATCAAATATATCAGGTGTAATTATATATCTACCAAGTATAGCTACATTGGAAGGTGCAACCTCTATTCCAGGTTTTTCTACAAGATCATTTACTTTATATACTCTATCGTCAATTTTTACTCCATCAACTATTCCATATTTATCAACATTTTCTTTAGCCACTTCTTGAACCCCTACGATTGTTGATTCTTTCTCTTCAAAACAATCCATAAGTTGTTTTAGACATGGAGTTTTAGCATCAACTATATCATCACCAAGCATTACTGCAAAAGGCTCATTACCCACAAATGCTCTAGCACAATTAATTGCATGTCCAAGTCCCTTGGGTTCTTTTTGTCTTATAAAATGTATATTAACCATATTTGATATATCACGGACCTGTTTAAGAAGTCCATCTTTATGTTTATTCTCAAGTTCAAGTTCAAGCTCTACCGATTTATCAAAATGATCTTCAATAGACTTTTTATTTCTTCCTGTAATAATTAATATCTCTTCTATTCCTGCCGCTACAGCTTCTTCAATAATGTATTGCATTGTAGGCTTATCAACTATAGGTAACATTTCTTTAGGTAATGCCTTTGTTGCTGGTAAAAATCTTGTTCCAAGTCCTGCTGCTGGTATAATTGCTTTTCTAACTTTCATTTAAATTTCTCCTTTGTTATGCAAATCATTTTTTTATCATGTCTATATTTTTCGTCTCACACATTTACATTTTTAAAGCTATTTTGAATTTATATATTTAATTTAATAAAATGTAATTTTATCTCAGTTGTATTTTGAAAATAAAAGCCCCTTCAGAATGCAAACATGACAATTTATCATTATACATTTATCAAATTAATATTATATTTTACTATGTTTTCTCTTTCTTATACAGGACGATAAAAAACCATCATATACGATTACCTCAGTAATTAATAATTAATATTGTTTTAATCACTATGTTGATTATACCATAATGCTACAAAATGTGTGTTAATATTCTATTAAGTTTGTGAATTTTCGACACAAAACTCGTATTTCATTTTGTGTTTACAATTTGTTTTTATCATTATCCTTAATGCAATTAAATTTATTACTACAAATTAAACTACTGTTAGTCTCACCTTAGAAGACAATTTAATGTGTTACCAGTGTTATTCTAACAATATTGTACTCACTATCATTTACTTGCAGTTAACAACTTCGTTTTCACGTAAAAAAGCAGAAAGATCTCTCTTTCTGCTTTTTTTATATCTCTTACAACTCATATAATTTAATATTTTTTGCACCTAGCCTTTTGTTTACCCTGTTTTTCAAATGCTAACAGCGCATTAATTTCTCCACCTAATAATATTATTATAGAAGTTATATAAAGCCATAACATAAGCACTATAACTGCACCTATTCCACCATATAGAACGGAGTAATTATTAAAATTGTTTACATAATATGCGAAACCCAAAGAAGCCACAAGCCAACACAAAGTACTAATTACAGCTCCAGGAATTACCTCTTTCCATGTTAATCTTCTACAAGGAGTAAAATGATATAACGCTGCAAAGGTGATTGCCATTCCAACTACAGATACTAGATATCTTATAATATCCCAATTCAATATAAAGGCACTAGATAGATTTAACCTGCTCGCAATAGTTCTTCCTATCATTTGTCCAAATACCACCAATGCTACTGAAGCAACAATTGCAAACGCAAGACTTAGCATAAATAACACCGATATAACTATAGTCTTCCAATAAGGTCTTGTCTCTTCCTCATCATAAGCTTTATTTAGCCCCTTAATTACAGCTCTAAAGCCACTAGAGCCTGACCAGACTATACCTACTATACTCAATGACACTAAATGACTAGTAGAACTTGACGCATTTTTAATAGTAGTATAAATTAAATCAACAGTACTCGCTGGCATTATTTGTTGTACATATACAAGAATATCTGTACTTTTTAAATCACTATAACTAATCATTGTAAGAAGCAACAATAAAAAAGGGAAAAATGATAACAATAAATCATAAGCAAGCTGACCTGCTAATGCGGTAATATCATCATCTATAATTCTACTGAAAAGTTCTTTTGATTTCTTAAACATATAGCACCCCTTCCTTTTGTTGTATTCTAAGTAGGTTTATCTACTATTTTAGGTATCCTATGAAGGTTCGGCATGTAGGTCGCTAGGATAGTCGATAATTCGTTAACAGACTCTAAGTTTATTCCATGTGAAATTCCCTAACGCACTAATTCGACTTCCTGTCTCAGACGTGCTAGATGCCCTTCCTAGGCATCTTACGAGAATTTTACACTACATAAACTAAGACTCTGTAAAACTCATTATATACTATCTGTCACTTTCCTACTTGCTTTCACCTTCAACGATTATAAATTATGTATATGGCAACATGTTATCTATTATTTCAAGTTGTTTTAAATACATATAAATGAAATTCATAGTAATGGTGTCCCTTAAGTCCTAAAATCTTTTAGCCGTAGGCTGCGTGAGTTACAAGAAAATTATTTATTACTACATTTTAAATATAATAAGGTAATTCTAAGTAAAGCATGAAGGTTCAGCATGTAGGTCGCTAGGATAGTTGGTCATTCGTTAACAGATTCATTATATACTATCTGTCACTTTCCTACTTGCTTTCACCTTCAACGATTATAAATTATGTATATAGCCGTAGGCTGCGTTAGTTAAACAAAATTTATTTATTTTTATAATTTAAGTATGTTTATCTACTATTCTTGCCAAAATATGGTACTATTCTAAGTAACATATGAAGATTAAGTATCCTACATACTTTTACCTTCAATGATTATAAATTATGTATATGGGAATATTCATAAATGTAGTATACCCTCAATTTTTCTATTTCAAGTAATTTTGAAGGCATGATAGAGAATTTTAATACATTACTCTGATATAATATGTATTATGGATATATATTATTAGTAAAAATAATTTAACCAATAAAAAAGGGAGTTAACAACATGAAATTAGCCTTGGCTCAATTAGATATTGCCTTTGAAGATAAGTCTATCAATAAAGAAACAACAAAGCAATTTATAGCGCAAGCATTTTCTGAAAATGTGGATATAATTTTTTTCCCTGAAATGACTTTAACAGGTTTTTCTATGAATACCTCTTATATAGGAGAGGATGAAAATGAAACTATTAAATTTTTCAAGGAAATGAGTACCAAATACGACATCTCCATAGGTTTTGGATATGTAGAAGGCACATCACATTCTAAAAATAAATACATAGTAGTAGCACCTAAAGAGATTGAGCTTGTGAATTACGCTAAAATTCATCCATTCTCTTATGGAGATGAAAGTAAATTTTACGAAAGTGGAAATGCAATAAAACATTTTACTGCTTTTAATTTCAATATAACTCCTTTCATCTGCTACGATTTACGATTTCCAGAAATATTTCAACTAGCATCAAAAACTGCTACTCTAATTACCGTTGCAGCTAATTGGCCTAAAGAACGTCGCGAACATTGGATTACTTTGCTAAAAGCAAGAGCCATAGAAAATCAATGTTTTATTGCTGGAATAAACCGAGTTGGTGAAAGCAATAGATTAACCTACAGTGGTGATTCTATGATTGTAGATCCATTAGGAAATGTAGTAGCTAGCTTATACGGCGAGGAAGGTTTAGTTATCGCTGAGATCAATCAAGACGATGTAATCGCAGTTCGAGAAAAATTTAAATTTAAAGACGATAGAAAAGAAATGCTGTATTACAATATGTATTCATCACCTTCTAGATAAATAATCTGTAAAGGTTCGGTATGTAGGTCGCTAGGATAGTCGATAATTCGTTAACAGAATCTAAGTTTATTCCATGTAAAATCATTTAGCCGTAGGCTGAGTGGGTTACACAAGAATTTCTTAATTAAATTCATGTTTCAAGTTCATTTGCAAGGCACATAGGAGAATGGCGATACACATTGGGGAAAATGGATACTTTTTAGCATAAAAATCTTGTCATATATTAACACTTTGAATTGAGATTAATGAAACCTAGGAATTGAGCCAATGTTTGAATTTTCAGAATTTTATAAGAGCGAAATAGTAGAATTTCTTAATGAAATTTGTTATTTTTGGTTTTAATTTAATACACATCGGAAAGATTTTTCTGTGACTATTTTAATATATTTTGAGATAATTAAATATTTATCCACAAAATCAAGAAAGTTATCCTCTTTTAGTGGATAACTTTATATCTTTCTTCAATAAATAGACCATATTATGTTAATAATACAATATTTATGAATTTATATTTAATTTTATAGAAAAGTTATCCACAGGCTTAAATTTATTTTACTAAGCTTAATTCTGTAATATCATTCCTGTTTACATTAATTATTTTTTTAAAACTACTTGCATTTTATAATGTGCAGTAATTCAAATAAACCTATATTCCGATGTCGCAACTCATTATAACCTCAAAAGATTAAAAATTCAAGATGAAATTGTAAAAAATTTAACATACTTTTAACATGCCACTTTTATGTAAATATTTGTATATTTTTACACTAATATCGTTATAAAATATTAATTAAATTAGAATGATTATTAAAAACCATCTACTTATATAACAATTACAAAAGATAGTTCATGTGAAAATTAGTTTTCAGACAATTAAAAATTCATCCACAATTTGAAGAAAGTTATCCACCATTTGAGGATAACTTTGTCTAATAACATGTTAATAAAACCATTAACTACCAACATAAACAATTTTTATTATATTTGGATGAATTATTAGGATTAGTTATCCACAAATTTAAATTTATATTTTTAAAATATTACTATTATAAATTATATAAAAAAATTAGGTTGACACTAGAAAAAATAAGATATATAATAATCTCAGCAAACCAATTGCACACAAGTTAATTGAACAAAACATGTATTAAATATAATAAAAAAAATCAAATCAAAAAAGTCTTAAAATGAGCCAAAGATATGATATTGCAATAGTTGGTACTGGACCTGCAGGATTATCAGCAGCATTAAATGCGAAAATAAGAAATAAAAAATTTATTGTTTTTGGTAGTAATGAGCTAAGCGATAAGTTAGCAAAAGCTGAGAAAGTTAATAATTATTTAGGATTTTACGGAAAAAGTGGTGCTGAAATCAGAGATGAGTTTAAATCCCACCTAAAAGCAATGGATATACCTATTACTGAAGAAAAAATAAATAACATATATTCCATGGGTGATTATTTTGCATTAATGGTAAATGAAAAAACATATGAAGCAACTTCAATAATATTGGCTACAGGAGTTAATTTTGGGAAACCCTTTAAAGGTGAAGAAAAATTTTTAGGCAGAGGAGTTGGTTATTGTGCAACTTGTGATGCCCCACTATATAAAAATAAAATTGTTACAATAATAGCTTACGATAAGAAGGAAGAAGATGAGGTTAACTTCATAGCTACCGTTGCCTCTAAAGTATATTATCTTCCAATGTATAAAGAAAAAGTTGACGTTGTGTCCTCCGTAGAAATTATTAATGATGTACCACTTGAAATTATTGGCGATGAAAAAGCCACTAAATTAATACTTAAAAATGGTGAAATAATTACAGACGGAATTTTTATCTTAAGAGATAGTATTTCACCCGGACAATTGGTTCCAGGTCTCATTATGGATAAAAATCATATACAAGTTGTTGAACCCTCTCACCACTTTAGAAGTGGGAGATTCTTATTTATAAAGAAGTTTGCTATTACTTTAAACCTAACTGAGTAGGAAGCCTTATTCCTTTTGGCGTGTCCAAGGACGCCCTACACTGTAAGCTTTA
>ERZ1463033.45-NODE-45-length-18712-cov-9.658948_pt1 | contig 18712 bp, 18 predicted proteins | sample MGYA00564481_ERZ1463033 | MGnify/ENA primary metagenome ERZ1463033 (study PRJEB39244, sample SAMEA3635150) | Helicobacter pylori | study: EMG produced TPA metagenomics assembly of PRJEB11511 data set (Assembly of a 5300-year-old Helicobacter pylori...
AAGGTGCCAGTCTTGAAGAAATTGAAAAAGGTGGCATGGCTGGTTATTATGTAGATCATGGCAAAGGAGTATACCCCGTAAGTGCTTCTGGAGTTCCCTTTACTGCTGCATATCTTCAATCAAAAGGTGACCCAATTGTAGATCTTACTGAAAACTTAGCTGCTGAGCAAAAAGCTAGGGCAACTTATGAATATCTAATAAATCTGGCTGACGATCCTGATGTATTAGAGCCTTTAAAGTTTCTACGTGAAAGAGAAATTATTCATTATCAAAGATTTGGTGAATCTCTTAGAATCGTTCAAGATTACTTACAAGAACCTCGGCTATTTACAATGAAATAATAGTTCAAATACCACATATTAACAAAAGAGAAAATGCAGATAAATAAAATCTGTGTTTTCTCTTTTATTAATTTAAATAACTCTAGCCTTAGGTTTATTTATGTTAATTTCATGTGTGTGATATAATAAAAAGGTTAGTATATATATTGGGAGATGATTGAATGATAAAAGAAAACATTAACGATTATAATTTAAGTAGTGAGTTATTAAAAGCAATTAGTTTGTTAAATTTTAAGGATTTTACAAAGGTTCAAAAACAGGTTATACCTGCAGTGCTAGCACAAAAGGACGTAGTAGTAAAATCCAAAACCGGAAGTGGAAAAACAGCAGCGTATGGCATTCCTATTTGTCAGCTAGTTGATTGGGAGGAAAATAAACCTCAGGCATTGGTAATTACACCAACAAGAGAACTCGCTATCCAAGTCAAAGAAGATATTTTTAATATAGGTAGGTTTAAAAGACTTAAAGTATCTGCCATTTATGGAAAGTCGCCTTTCACCGATCAAAAAAAAGAACTTAAACAAAAAACACATGTAGTGGTTGGAACCCCTGGTCGCATTATGGATCATATAGAAAAAGGTACATTTGATACATCAAATATAAAATATCTTGTAATAGATGAAGCAGACGAAATGCTCAATATGGGATTCGTAGATCAAATAGAATCAATATTAAGTAGCTTATCAAAAGACCGTGTAACAATGTTATTGTCAGCTACAATGCCAAAAGACATACATAATTTATGTAACAGATATATGAAAGATCCTATATATATTGAAATAGAGGATGAAAATAAATCATCCGATAATATACTTCAAGAACAATATAATGTACATGAATTTGATAAAATAGATCTTTTAAGTGATTTAACCATTGTTGAAAACCCAGATAGTTGCATAATATTTTGCAATACAAAAGTTAAGGTAGATTCAGTTTATAACGACCTAATAGACCTCGAGTATACTTGCAAGAAAATACATGGAGGAATGGAACAAAGTGATAGATTAAGAGTAATGAATGATTTTAAGAAGGGTTATTTTAGATACCTTGTAGCTACAGATGTTGCAGCTCGTGGTATAGACATAGATAACATTACACTTGTAATTAATTATGATATTCCAGAGGACAAGGAAAGTTATGTCCATAGGATAGGAAGAACTGGTCGTATAGGTAAGATGGGCCGTGCTATTACTTTTGTAACAAATCGTGATAATAGGTTTTTGTATGATATAGAGCAGTATATTGGTAAAGAAATTCCTTTAAAAGAAAGACCTGAATCTGAGATCGTAAATAATGCAAAAAAGGAATTTATTAATAAAATGGATACAAGACCTGTTCTTAAAGAATCAAAAGGAGCGGAACTCAGCAAAGAAATTATGAAATTACATATTAATGCAGGTAAAAAGACTAAGATGAGAGCAATGGATATCGTAGGTACCCTTTGCAGTATCAAAGGAATGACTAAGGATGATATAGGAATCATCAATATAATCGATATATCTACTTTTGTAGAAATATTAAATAATAAAGGTGAATTAGTGTTTAAAGCTCTACAAGATACACCTATCAAAGGAAGACTACGCACAGTAAGTAAGGAAATATTAGCAGACAGATATTAATATCTTGGTACCTATAGAATAGACACTTTTAAAATAAGTGTAAAACTCTACTGGGTACTTTATTTATTTGAGATGAGCTCATCGCCTTTGAATTCTAAAATATCCCCTGGCTGACATTTAAGCTCGCTACATATAGCCTCAAGGGTTGAGAATCTTATAGCTTTCGCCTTATTGGTTTTTAGTATAGATAAATTTGAATTTGTAATTCCTACTCTAATTGCAAGGTCGGATAAATTGATCTTCCTTTTTGCCATCATTACATCTAGATTTACTATTATTGCCATGTATTTCACCTCAATTTATTGATATATCGTAAATATCTATATAGTTAAGTCATTTTCTTCTTTAACTTCAATCGCCTGCTTAAAAACCTTAGAAAGAATTAATGTAAAACAACCTGCAAAGAAAAAAATTATAAACTCAATATCTGTGTGTATTCCACTAGCATCAATTTCTATTAACTTAAAATTTAAAAATTGATTGTTAATAAAAAAATTGACCACATAACAACCTGTAACTGTAAAACACGATATAGCAACATTTCTTAAACTTTTAACATTTTTCCATACGAAAGGCGTCATTTTAACTAATGAATTTATAATACATCTAAGATAATACATTATACAAAGCAATGCAAAACCACCTAGAACAAATAGAGTACATGTAACAATATTTTTAGGATTAAATAAATTTGTTTGCTCAATTATCAAGGCCTTTCCCAGTATAAATAAATATACAATAAAACCTGTGATGATTAAAAGATCTAAGATTAACTTTAATAAAGATGATAAAGAAGTTTTTCCATAATACTTCATAAAAATTTCCTCCATAACTTATATAAACTTATATAAACTTTAAAATAATATTATCACATTAATTTTCTTTTTACAATATAGATTCACTGTTTATCAATAAATCCATATTGCAAAACATAAATTTACTCCGTAAAACATCAATCTACCATTCAGCTTTATTTAAATAAAAGTAATAATTAATATTTCATAGAATATATTATAAAATAACACAAATTACAATTGTAAACTAAAGCTTATAATTACAGTTGTAATTTAAATGGGGTGATATATCAGTGTATAAAATGTCCAAAATATCTAATGCTGAATGGGAGATAATGAAAATAATATGGAAGAATTCTGAAATTCCATCAATCAACATTATAAACGAATTAAAGGATAAATCTGAGTGGAAACCAGCTACAGTTAAAAGTTTGATTAATAGATTATTAAATAAAAATATAATTGGATTTAATAAATTAGGTTATGAATATTTATATTATCCTTTGGTCTCAGAAGATGAGTGTATAAAATTAGAAAGTTTTTCCTTTGTTAATAGAGTATTTAATGGTTCTATTAAATCCATGCTTTTGACCTTCGCCCAATCAGATGAGTTATCTCAATTAGATATAAAGGACTTAAAAGATATACTAAATCAACTTATTAAACGGAAATGTGGGGAGGATTAATATGAGGCATAATGTTATTAAAAAAAATAGTAAGAGCAAAATACTTTTAAGTGTTTTAACATTCCTTTTTATTTTTTTATTAGGTTTAGTTTTGCCTAAGAGTGCTAATGCTACTAATGAAGGTAAATCTCAAAATTACTTTTTTATTAAGGCAATTACTAACACAGTAGCTTTATTTAATTCTCCTATCAATGGAGAACAGGATACCAACAGTGAAATTAAATATTCAATCCTATCATTTTTAGGAATAGATATTTCCAATCCTATATCAATAATAACAAAAGAAATTGCTTATTTGGACAAAAATAAAGTTAGTACTAATGTAAACAATGAAGGGGATGATATAAACTCAGTTGTTCCCTTCCAATTGGTTGAAAACCAGGTAAATAAATCTAAAGACCCAGATGTTGTATCAAACCTCATTAATAACGATTTGAAACAAACCCTCAATAAATCAAAACCACGAGTACTAATATATCATTCCCATACCACAGAAGCTTATCGTACTTCTGAAAAAGATACCACTAAAACTGCTTTTAATGCGGATGAAACACTAAATGTATGTGCTGTAGGTGATGTAATAACAGAGCAACTAGAAAATAAATATGGAATTTCTGTTATACATGATAAAACTGTAAACAATGTACCTGATTATAATTCATCATATAAAAATTCTGGTGTTAATTTGGATAAGTATTTAAAAAAATATGGAGATTTTGATTTAATTATAGATTTACATAGAGATGGCGTTCCAACTTCTAGTAATAACGTATTAAAAACTAAAATAAATGGAGAAGATGTAGCTGAATTTCTATTTGTTGTTACACGTCAAAACCCTAGGTATGCCAAGCAGAAAAAACTAGTAGACTCAATGGTTGGAATATCAAATAAATTATTTCCGAATCTTTTAGATCCAAGACAAATCTATTATGCTGACTGGGGAATAAATTTCTATAATCAAGGTAGAAGTAATAATGCATTGCTTGTTGAGGTAGGAAATAATAATAATACTATATCACAGGTAAAAAACACTGGTATGTATTTATCAAGGATATTTGCAGAGCAATTAAATGGTAAAAAATAATCCTATTGCCCACCATTTTGAATGTAACCTTATAAAGTTACATTCACTATTTTTTCTTAGAAACCATATAAATTATTTAATAATAAGACCAAGTATGCTTGATAATGAGATCGCTTGCGTTGTTGTAACTCGTGCACCTTTAACATCAGCAATATTTACTCCCATACCTTCAATATTACAACTAGTAAAGTCTATTCCTTTAAGACTTGTGTAGTTCATTTGAGCCCCAAGCATATTGGACTCCCTAAATTCAACTTTTAAAAGCTTTGAATTTTGAAAATCTGAAGAACGTAATTGACACTCAAGAAACGCAACTTGCTTACAATCAGAATAATTAAAGAAAGCAAATTCACCATTACAATTATCAAAAATTACATCTCTAAAAGTTGTCTCACTTAAATTAATGCCAATAATTTTACAATTGACAAACTCAACCCTATGTAATGACGCCTCGTTAAAATCTACATTTGATAAATCACAATTTTCAAATCTTACGTCTGTCATCTCTATACGTCTAAAAGTTATTTTATTAAAGATAACTTTTGTAAATATTACCTGTTTAAAATTCACTCTATCAGCTTCATGATTTTCTAAAGAGCAATCACTAACTGTTCCAAAAGAAAATATACTCTCATCCTCAATATTTTCATCAGATAACTCTATAATATCTAAATCAGTATCAAATTTAGGTCTTATAACTTTTGTTTTTAATTTTTTCTCTTCCATATATATTCCCTCCATTTAATCTTAAAATAAATAATTTACGGATATGCATCTCTAAATAACTACTTATTTTATAATTACAAATATAATTATAGTATACTCTTTTAGTTTAATCCAAGTAAGCATAATTCTAAAACTACCACAAACAAATTAAGGCTATAAAATAACTACCCTTTTAAAGTAGCTTCTTTTATAGCCTTAAATACAAGCTTTCCCGCCTTAATAGGCCTTTCTAATATAAATAAATGTCCATATTCCTTTAGTGATATAAAATTACTGTATTTAAACCTTTTTATTGTTTTTAGTAACTCTTCTTCACTAAAAAAGCAATCATCTTTACCTAAAAATGCAATAATAGACATGTTATTATCTATCATTAATTCGTTTTTAGAAATTTCGTTCATGCTATCACACTCCAGAAAATCTGCATGGCAAGTAGCTGACAAAGTACATATTAAATTAGGATTTATATATTTAATATACCACGGAGTCTTACTTATACAATTTTTCTCCATTAGTGATTTTACATTAAACATTTTAGTTTCTTTATTGTATAATCCTTTAATAACTGCCTTATCATACCTCGTAAATCTAGCGCTAGCAAATAAAATGCAAAGTTCTATGTTCTTTTCTAATAGCTTTCTGTTAACAATATTTAGAAGTGTCATTCCACCAATTGAGTAACCAAACAATATAACTTTCGCGCTGCAGTAATTTTCTTTGATTAACTGTTTTATAACATTCACTTGAAAATTAATTAAATCATTTCCATCAGTTAAAGGTTCTCCCTTAGTTAATGACTTTCCAAATCCATGTCCCGGTGTATTAATTATAATAACTTCGGTTTCCTTAAACTGCTTTGCAAATATAGCGTAATTTGATGCATAGGTGCCTGCCCCGGTAAGAATTATAACTGTATTATATCGTGGTTTAGACTCCACTTTTTTCAAGCAAATAATTTCTTTATTATTAATAATCAAGTTAATCTTCTTAAGCAAAACACCCACCTAAATCCACCTCTTTTTCTATTCTATCTTTATTATGTTACCCACTATTTCTTTATATAAATCTATTTTTATAATTTAAAGATTCCAACATGCTACTCGGTGTCCTCCACCTATATCTTCAAACTTAGGTTCTTCTTTTGTGCATTTTTCTGAACATTTAAAACACCTAGTATGAAAACTGCACCCAGGTGGTGGATTAATTGGACTTGGCACATCACCCGTTAATATTATTCTACTTTTTTTCTTAGTTGGATCTGGAATTGGAATGGCCGATAATAGTGCCTGTGAGTATGGGTGTTTAGGTTCATTATAGAGTATATCTCCATCCGCAATTTCAACCATTTTTCCTAAATACATTACACCAACTCTTGTACTTACATGTTTAACTACATTTAGCCCATGTGCAATAAATAAATATGTTAGATCAAATTCTTTTTGCAGATCATGGAGTAAATTTAATACCTGAGCCTGTATAGAAACATCTAATGCTGATACCGGTTCATCACAAACAATAAGCTTAGGATTTAACGAAAGAGCCCTTGCTATACCAACTCTTTGCCTTTGACCACCACTAAATTCATGTGGATATCTATTTCTATGAAAACTAGCTAGTCCTACGCAATTTAAAAGTGATAAAACTCTCCTTTCTATATCCTCTTTTCTTTCTGTTTTATTTACCCTCATAGGTTCAGCTATAATGTCACCGATATTCATCCTTGGATTTAGAGAAGAGTAAGGATCTTGAAATATAATTTGTATGTTTTTTCTCATACTCTTTTGCTCTTTTTTTGATAACTTAGCTATATCGCTTCCTTCAAAAATAACTTGCCCCGAGGTTGGAGTCATAAGATTAACAAGCATTCTACCAGTAGTTGATTTTCCACAACCGGATTCACCAACGAGTCCTAAGGTTTCACCCTTAAAAATATTAAATGACACGCCGTCAACAGCCTTAACAAAATCTGTTGTTCCACCAAATACACCAGACTTTACAGGAAAATATTTTTTTAAATCTTTAACTTCTAATAATGGTTCCATATTTACACCTTCCCCTCCAGTTCGTTACTGTATAGAAAACAACGAACTTTTCTCCCTTCATGTTCAACAAGCTCTGGTTGCTTAACCTTGCAAATATCCATACATTTACTACACCTGTCACTAAAAGAACACCCTTTGGGCATATGTAACGGATTAGGCACCATTCCGGGAATCATAAATAACTGTTCAACCTTCTCATCCACCTTAGGAATGGAAAGAAGTAGACCTTGCGTATATGGATGTAATGGTTTCTCAAATAACTGGAGTGAAGTTGCCCTTTCAACTATCTTTCCACAATACATTACTACAACCTTATCTGCCGTTTCTGCAACTACTCCAAGATCATGAGTAATTAAAAGAATTGCAGTGCCAAATTTATCTTTTAATTTTACTATTAATTCTAAAATCTGAGCTTGTATAGTAACATCAAGAGCAGTTGTAGGTTCATCTGCAATAAGTAATTCTGGGTTACAAGAAAGTGCTATAGCAATCATTACTCTTTGCCTCATGCCACCACTTAATTGATGAGGATAATCGTTTATTCTCTTTTCCGGAGTTGGAATACCTACAAGTTCTAGCATCTTAACTGCCTCAGCCATTGCATCGCACTTTTTTAATTTTTTATGTCGAGTTATAGTTTCTGCTATTTGCTTTCCTACAGTAAATACAGGATTTAAAGAAGTCATAGGTTCTTGAAATATCATCGCTATTTCATTACCTCTTATATTTCTCATTTCTTTATTACTTTTCTTTAATAAATCTTCACCTTTAAATAAAATCTCTCCACCTATAATTTCTCCAGGTGGATTTGGTATAAGGCTCAATATTGATAATGAAGTTACACTTTTTCCACTACCAGATTCACCAACGATGGCCAATATTTCACCTTTATCCACCTCAAAATCTACGCCATCTACTGCATTTACAAGTCCACCTTTTACTCTAAATTGAGTTTTTAAGTTTTTTACTTCTAGTAACATTATGTTATCCCCCTTATTGATGAAGTTTTGGATCCAAAGCATCCCTGAGTCCATCACCAAATAGATTGAAAGCAAGTACAGTTATTGTTATAGCAATGCCTGGAAATAGAATTATATGAGAAGCATTATAAAAATATCCTCTCCCTGCTCCGAGCATGCTCCCCCACTCTGCTTGTGGAGGTTGTACTCCAAGGCCCAAAAATCCAAGAGCCGCCGTATCTAAAATAGCGTTAGATACTCCAAGAGTCGCACGCACAATTATAGGTGAAATTACATTAGGTAATATGTGTTTAAATATTATAGCAAAATCGCTATTTCCAATAACTCTTGCAGCTTGAACATATTCACTATCTTTAATTGATAATATTGAACCCCTAACAATTCTCGCATATTCAGGAATTGTAACAATACTTATTGCAATTATAGCATTATCTATCCCCTTACCTAGAACACTCATAAAAGCAATTGCTAGTAATAAAGAAGGGAAAGCAAGTATGATATCCATAAATCTCATAATTAGCATGTCTACCTTGCCACCATAATAGCCAGCTATAGATCCTACAAATATCCCTATGGATAGAGCTACTGCCACTGCTGTAATGCCAACCCTTAAAGAAATTTTAGTACCATCTATTATCCTGCTTAAAATATCACGACCCTGCTCATCTGTTCCAAACCAATGAGCTAATGATGGTTTTTGAAGGCTTTGAGATAATTCTCCTATATTCGGATTATAAGGCATAATTAATGGTCCCAAAATGGCAACAAGTACTAATATTATTATAATTACGAGCCCGACTAGAGCTGCTTTATTCTTCTTAAGCATATACCATGCATTCCCAAATTTAGATTCTTCTTTAGGAGTGTCTTGCAATTGTACTTCTTCATTTAAATTTTGGGTTATCATTTTATATCACTCCTCTAAGAATATTTAATCCTTGGATCTATAAATGCATAAATTATATCTACAATTAAATTAACAAGAACAAAAATTACTGCCATCATCATAACCGTACCTTGAACAACAGGATAATCTGTAACTAAAATTGCATCTACTACGTATTTACCAACACCTGGCCATGAGAATACCGTCTCTGTAAGTACTGCTCCCCCTAGTAACGATCCTAGTTGAAGTCCTATTACTGTTATAATTGGAATCAATGCATTTTTCAGTGCATGTCCAAATATAACTGGTCTTTCTAAAAGCCCCTTCGCTCTAGCGGTCCTAATATAATCTTGCCTTACAACCTCAAGCATAGTAGAACGAGTCATTCTTGCAATAATCGCAGTGGATGCAGACCCAAGTGCTACTGCTGGCATAATTAGATGTTTTAAAGCACTAGAGAATGCGGCCATATTTCCAGTAGCCAAAGAATCAATTAAGTATAAACCTGTAATTCTAATTGGTTCAAGACCTATATCTATTCTCCCAGATACCGGCAACCAATGAAGTTGAACCGAAAAAACCAATATAAAAATTAAGCCTAACCAAAATATAGGCATTGATACTCCAAGCAGTGATATTATCATGCAAATATAATCAGCAATTGAATTTTGTTTAATAGCAGAAATAACCCCCATAATAACTCCAAAAATAGAAGAAAATATAATAGCTGCTAATGCAAGTTCAATTGTAGCTGGGAAACGTGCCATTATTTCATCCCATACCGGAGTTTTTGACATAAGTGAATTTCCCAAATCCCCATGAAATATTCCTATTAAAAAATCCCAATACTGAAGATAAATAGGCTTATTAAGTCCAAGTTGTTCTCTTAGAGCTATAATCTGACTTTGACTTGCGTGTTGACCAAGAATTGTAGCAGCTGGATCAGTAGTAAACATGTGCATAACCAAGAAAACAAGCATTGATACTCCAACGATGACGGGTAATAGCAAAAGTAGTCTTTTAATAATATATTTAGCCATGGTTCCCTCCTCTTTAAATCTTAAAAAGTGAAACACCGCACCTTGCGGTATTCCACTTAAAAATCTTTCTTAAATAGAATTATTTATCTACACCACTAAAGAATACTGTTCCTGTTGGATGTATAGCAAACCCAGTAACCTTAGGTGAATATGCTGCAATGGATTGTGAATGTGATATTGGAAGCCATGGAGCATCTTTTGCTACTACTTGTTGAATTTCTTTATAAACTTTATTTCTTTCCTCTCCATTTGGTAATGCTCTGCCTTTTACAAGTAAGGCATCCACAACAGGATTTGAATATTGAGCTGAATTCAAAGTAGATTTAATTTCATGTGAATCAAGTAATGTAAGGAAGTTATCCGCATCACCATTGTCACCAGTCCAACCATAGAAGAATATATCTCCTTCTCCATTAGCAAGTTTTGCTTTATAATCAGTCCAATTGTATGAATCTATTGTTGCTGTAACTCCGATTTTTGCCAAGTAATTTTGAACTGATTCTGCAAGTTTTTGTCCACCAACTGTATTATATGGTCTAGGATTAGAATAAGTAATAATTTTAACCTTTAAATTTGATTTTCCAGCATCTTTAAGCATTTGTTTTGCTTTTGCTACATCATATTTATATGGCTCAACTGTCTTGTCATAACCAGGCATAAAGGATGGAAGTGGACTGTTTGCTACGGTTGAATATCCTTGATATAAATATTTAACTAATTCATCACGATTAATTGCATGCGAAATAGCTTCCCTTAACTTAACATCATTAAATGGTGCTCTTGATGTATTAAATCCCATATAGTTGATGTTCATTCCATCACTTTGATATATTTTCATATTACTAGATTTTAATTTTGCAATATCATTAGGATCAACTCCGTCAATTATATCTGTTCCGGCAGTCATTAAATCACTAGCACGTACTGAATTCTCTTTTGTAAACTTAAACACTATGTTATCAGCCTTTGGTTTAACTCCCCAGTACGCATCATTTTTCTTAAGTTTTATTGACTGATTTTTATCCCAAGATACAAAAGTATAAGGCCCTGTACCAACTGGATTTTCAACAAATTTAGCTCCAAACTTTTTAGCTGCTGTTGGGCTTACAATTGGAGCTGCAAGGCACATTGCAAGATTCGCTAAAAACGGAGTATATTTATTTTTAAGCGTAAATTTAACTGAATAATCGCCAGTTTTTTCAAGTTTTGCTACTGGTCCAAATGTGAAAGATGCATAAGGCATATCGTTTGTAGCCTTTGGAGGCAGTTGTCTCCCAACACTATATATAACCGAATCTGCATTAAAAGGTGTACCATCTTGGAACTTAACATTCTTTCTTAAATTAAAAGTATATTCTTTTCCATCAGTACTAATTTTCCAATCCGTAGCAAGACTAGGTTCAATATCAGTAGATCCATCCTTGTATTTAAGAAGACCTTCATAAACATTAACAATAACCTTAGCAGACTCACCATCATCTACATAAGCTGGATCTAATCCTCTAGGATCTGCTCCCTGAGAATAAATTATTGTTTTTGGCGTTCCTGTTTTGGTTGCGGTAGCCTTTGAACTTCCACAGCCTGTAAGCGCGGCACTTAATACAAGTACCCCTGTAAGCATCATAGCAAGATATTTCCTTTTCATATTAATTTGCCCCCCTAAAATATGTTACTTTCTTAATTTAATTACTCTAATTCTCTAAATAATTCATATTTAAAACTGAAAAATTTGTTTTGGAATCATGCATTTATTTAGCCTATTTTACCATCATATATTTATAATTGCAAGTTTTATTATTTTAAAATTCAATTAATTATTTATTGCACCCATGTAAATATGTATATGTCATAAAATCTATTTTTATGAATTATTAATTGAGTACTGTTTTATATTTAAACGTATAATTTTGAAACTACGTTATATAAGCTATTGATAAATATGCTTTTTACTGCAATAATAAGCATAGGTTAAAATAGAAATTAAAATAAAAAATTGTTATTATAATTAAACTAATATCGGAGGTAAATATATGGAATCAGTTAATATTTTAGGTACGGGGAGCGCAATGGTTACAAAATGTTATAACACTTGTTTTACCATTTCTAGCGGTAAAGAGCATTTTTTAGTAGATACAGGTGGTGGAAATACCATACTCTCAAACCTAGAAAAATTAAACATAGATATAGGCAATATCCACAATGTTTTTATATCTCATAGACATAACGATCATATTTCTGGCATTGTTTGGATAATTAGAGCTGTAGCTCAACAAATTATGAATGGAAATTATAACGGCAATCTAACAATTTATTGCCACAAAAATAATATTGATATAATAAACACAATAAGCGACTTACTTTTAGATAAGAAATTTACAAAATACATTGGAAACAGAATACTATTTAATGAAATTTATGATAAATGCACTGTTTCTATACTCGACTTAAATATAAATTTTTTCGATATCAGAAGTACTAAAGAACTTCAGTTTGGCTTTAATACAACACTCAAAAACGGAAAAAGTTTGGCTTTTTTTGGTGATGAGCCTTACAATGAAGAGTTATTTGAATATGCTAATAATGTAGATTATCTTTTTCATGAAGCCTTTTGTTTATATTCACAAAAGGATATCTTTAAACCTTATGAAAAACATCATGCTACCGTAAAAGATGCTTGTGAAAATGCATCTAAGCTTAATGTAAAAAATATAGTTCTATTTCATACTGAGGATAAAAATATATTAAATAGAAGAAAACTATATACTGATGAAGGCAAGAAATTCTTCGCAGGAAATATTATTGTTCCTGATGATTTAGATATTATTGAATTGTAAATTATTTAGCAAACAAAATGTTTACCATAAGTCTGCGCCCATAATATCCTAAAGATATTATAGGCGCAGACTTTTTTATGCAAGAACAAATATATAACATGTTATTCTATAAAATTATATTCTAAATAAGAATACTTTTTCCATAAATGGTTCAGAATAAAAAAGAGTGATATATGCACATGGAAGGAGTAAATTATGAAAGTTGGTATTCCTAAAGGGTTATTATATTATAAATACTACCCATTTATAAACACATTTTTAAGTGAACTAGGTGTAGAAGTAATTACATCTACAGATACAAATAAAAATATTTTAAATGAAGGAATTAAATATTGCGTGGACGAGGCCTGTCTGCCTATAAAGATATTCCATGGACATATCTTAGATATAAAAGATAAATGTGATTTATTAATAATACCAAGATTTATGAGGGTACGCGAGCGCGAATTTATATGCCCAAAGTTTTGCGGACTTCCAGAAATGATTTTATGTAGCATACCTAATATGCCAAAAGTAATGACAGAACCTATCTATGCAACCAGCGAGAAGGAATTATATACTTGGTGCAAAAATTTAGCTAACATGATTATAAAAGACAAACGTAAAACAAAGGTTGCATTTAACAATGCTCTAGAGGAACAAAGAAAAACTAAATTTGGTATCAAAGATGAAGGCTATAAAATAACTATAGCTCTAGTTGGACATCCATACAATCTCTACGATACCTTTATTAATATGGATATAGTAAAGAAATTAAACAAATTAGGAGTCGGGATCATAACAGAGGAATACGTTAGTGAAGAACAAATTAAATCAGAGGTAAATACTCTTTTTAAACGTCCCTTTTGGACTTTTGCATCAAATTCTTATGGCTTTACAACTAGTATAGCTAAAAATAAAGAAATAGATGGTGCTATATATATATCCTCCTTTGCTTGCGGAATAGACTCTGTTGTAATTGAACTTATTAAAGATAAACTTTGCGGTTTCCCTCTTTTAGTCTTAAAAGTTGATGAACATACTGGTGAAGGTGGTTTAGATACAAGAATTGAGGCCTTTATCGATATGATTGAAAGGAAAAATAACAATGAAGATAACATTTCCACATTTCGGCAACACACATCTTGCAGCTAAAGCATTATTTGATGGACTCGGTATAGAATGTATAATTGCACCATTTAGTAGTAGCGAAGCATTAGAGCTAGGCTCCACATTTTCTCCTGAAGAAATGTGCTTACCTTATAAAATTATGATGGGTAATTATTTGCAGAGTATAAAACTTGGGGCCGATACCATACTCCTTCCCGGAAGCTGTGGTCCTTGTAGATTTGGGGAGTACTGCGAATTACAAATAAATGCTCTTAAGAAAATGGGTCACAACTTAACTTTTATTGTAATTGATAGTCCTTTTGACATTGGCAAAAATGAATTTTTAAATCGCCTATCCAAGATATCAAATAATAGTAAAGAAGGTAAATTACAAAAAATCAAAGCATTAAAAGTGGCCTACAAGGTAAATGAACTTATAGATACAATTGAAAGTAAAGTACATTATTTAACAGGATTCGAAGTTAACAAAGGTCAATTTAAAAACCTTTTAAAAGAATGTACCACTAATGCCGCTAAGGCACTTTCGCCACCACAGATGGTGAGCATTTTAAAAGAATATAATAATAAAATAGATAATATTCCTATTAATAAAGATAAGGACCCAATTAAAATTGCAATTATTGGTGAAATTTATACTATAATTGAGCCCTTTGCTAACCTATATATAGAAGATAAACTTATGGACTATGGAGTATCCACCAAAAGAAAACTTACCCCTACTTGGTGGATTAAAAATACATTACTTAGCCCATTTAAACTAAACTCAATTGACATAAGAAAAGCCTCTAAAGGATATCTTCCATATTATATTGGTGGTCACGCTAGAGAATGTGTAGGAGAGGCACTTCTTGCAGAAAAAGAAAGTTTCGATGGGGCAATTCAAATTTTCCCTATGGGATGTATGCCTGAAATTGTATCAAAAGCAATTCTAACTAAAATTTCAACTGATAAGAATTTTCCGATAATGACTTTAATAGTAGACGAAATGACTGGAGAAGCCGGCTATATTACTAGGATAGAAGCATTTGTAGATATGTTAGAGAGGAGAAAAAACAATGTACTATATGGGAGTTGATGTAGGATCTGTAAGTACTAACATTGTGCTATTAGATAATTCATTAAATGTTATAGAAAAATTATATTTAAGAACAAAAGGTAAACCTATAAAAGCAATTCAAGACGGATTAAAAGTATTAAACAAGAAATATGATACTAAGCAAATAAAATCTGTTGGAACCACCGGGAGTGGAAGACAAATGGCATCTTTTTTAATAGGTGCGGACATTGTAAAAAATGAAATTACTGCTCATGCAGTTGCATCCCTTGAAATTGACAAAGAAGTAAAAACCATATTGGAAATAGGAGGCCAAGATTCAAAGATAATATTATTAAAAAATGGTATAGTAACAGACTTTGCAATGAATACAGTATGCGCAGCAGGTACAGGGTCTTTTCTTGATAGACAAGCAGAAAGGCTAGAGATACCTATTGAAGATTTTGGAGAGTATGCATTAAAGTCAAAATCCCCTGTTAGAATAGCTGGAAGATGTGCTGTTTTTGCAGAATCTGACATGATACATAAGCAACAGCTCGGATATAATGAAGAGGACATTATAGGTGGGCTTTGCGAAGCAATGGTAAGAAATTATTTAAGCAATGTCGGAAAAGGTAAACAAATCCATTCAAAAATATTTTTTCAAGGTGGTGTTGCAGCGAATATTGGTATTAAAGCAGCTTTTGAGAAAGCCTTAAATACTGATGTCTATGTCCCAGTTCATTATAATGTAATGGGCGCTATAGGGGCTGCAATACTTTCAAAGGAAAAAACCATGAGGATAGGTAAAACAAATTTTAAAGGGTTTGAAATAGCATTTAATGATTTTGTACCCAGAAATATTGAGTGCAATGGTTGTGGTAATAATTGTGAAGTAATTGCAATAAAAGATGGTGAAAAGACCGTAGGCTGCTTTGGGGATAGGTGTGGCAAATGGAGCAATAAAATGGAACTCAAAAAGAGAGATATTAGATAAACATTTATCTAATACCTCTTTTTTAGTATATATCAGCTGATATTCCATTTCTTCCATTTCTTTTAGCAATATAAAGTTCATTATCAACTTTTCTTATAAATTCATTTATTGTTATATTTTCATTAGGAAAAACCGAAGATATTCCAATTGATAAAGTAATTCTATCTGAAATTTCCGAGAATTTATGTCTAATATTCAACATTTTCAATTTACTTCTTAAATTTTCCCCAAATTCAATTGCATAATCAATTGAACTTTCTGGCAATAAAATCACAAATTCATCACCACCAAACCTAGCAACAAAATATGGTCCATTATTCAAGTTTGCCAAAATGCTAGCAACTCTAGCTAAGCAATTATCTCCTTCTAAATGACCAAAGTTATCATTATACTCTTTAAAATAATCTATATCAATGATCAGCAAAGATAAACTATTTTTTTCTCTTATACTACTCTCCCAAACATCATTTATGTAGATATCAAACTTTCTCCTATTAGAAATCCCCGTTAAACTGTCGTTCTCAGACAAAGATAATAATATTTCATTCACTTTTTCTAATTCAATTTGTATTCCTTTTGTTTTTATAACTTCTATTTCTAGTTCCTTCGATTTTATCGAATTGTTAATTGCTATAGCAGCATAAGATGATAGTGCCTTAACCATTTCAATATGGTATGGTGTAAAAGCATTTTTACCTTTACTTTGTATTGACATTACTCCTATAATCTTCGCATTTACTATAAGAGGACAAAACATCAGTGAGTTTAGTTCTGAATTGTAATTCAATTTTAGTTGATTGTTAAATGCTCCCTCGTTAATATATCTTGGAAACTCTTTACTAACATCATTAATTATAATCAACTCACCGCTCTCAATACACTTCCCCGTAAAACTTGTTTTATTGGAAAGTGAAAGATCAGGTATGTTTTCCTTTTTACCATTAATAATAGCATCTAAATAGTTTATCATAGAGTTGTTCCCATCATAAAGACCAATACAAAAATAAGACAAATCCATGAAATCCTTAATACTTGAATAAAGTATATCTAATATCAAATGTTCATTTAAAGTTGAAGTTATTTTTTGTCCTAATTCACTAATAATAGATATTTTTTCAACAATCATTTGAAGCGATTGTGATTCTATTTTTAAGTTTTCATTTTTCTCTATAATCCTATTATTCTCTTTCTCAATTTCTAACATCTTCTTTTTCACATTTAAACTCTGAATAATATTTTTATTATAATTTTCTATATGTTTTTTTTCGTATTTATAGTGCAATTTCATATATCTAAAAGAGGATTCATATTCTCCTGACTTTTCATAAAATATTGATAACATCATCGATATTTCAGATACTTTTTCATGTTGTTTATATTTTATTGATACATTACAGGCATTTATTAATATACCAATTGCTTTTTTTGTTTTTTTTCGTTCCATCATATATTCATAATAACTAAGTAACGCATCAATTTTGTAACTAGGTATTGATTCTTTTTCATTTAAATTTATAGCAATATAAAAATATTCATCAGCCTTTACGTAGTCTCCTTTTTTCCATGAAGTCTGCGCTAATAATTTATAGATATCAGCATCTGCTATAGTATAATTATACCGTTTCATATACTTTAAAGCTTTATATGAGAGAATATTCGCCTTTTCATATTCCTCTAATAAATAATAAATTTCACCTAAGCTAAGGATAGTTACTCCACTAGATAAGCTATAATCGGATAAGGAATCTATGTCATACGCTCTTTCACTATAACTTAATGCTTCTTTGTATTCATTAAGTAATTTATAATTTTCTGCAATATTATTTGTAGTAAGCATTGTCGATTTTTTTGAAGTAGCCTTATTATCATATCTTTTACCTAAATCAATTTCTTTTGCAACTATTTGTGCTTTATCATAAAAGCTCATGCTTTTTTCAATGTCACCTAACTCACTAAATATAATACCTAATAAATTATATTCCAACCATATGAGATCACAAAATCCTTCTTCAATAAAATAATGAAGTGAAACAAATATTAATTCTAAGGCTTTTTCATCATTCCCAATGCAATAGTAAGAATAAGCCATATATAAGTTGGCTACTTTTTCACCAAGTGTATATCCTATCTTTTCAGATAAGAGTAATGCGTCATTTGAGAATTCTATCGTCCGCTGAGAATCACTATTTTTTAGTGAATTAGCTTTTTCTAAAAGCACCTTAATTTCTCTCCTTATATAACCATCATTCATGAAATTACTCCTATTCAATATTCATAATTATTTTGAATTAAATTACTTTTACCTATTTCTTTAGTACTGCCCTTTTTTATAAATACAATGTTACCATTAAACATAAATACATACAACTTAAAAGCTACAAAATTGTAATAAATAAACATTAGGCTTACATTTTTAAATAACTGCATCAAAATGAAATACATAAAAAAGAAGCCATAAGCTTTTAATTTAAGAGCTTATGACTTTCTTCTATTATTTAAATTATTTTAACAAAGATTTTATTGCAAGTAATTCCTTACTT
>ERZ1463033.46-NODE-46-length-18559-cov-10.230004_pt1 | contig 18559 bp, 18 predicted proteins | sample MGYA00564481_ERZ1463033 | MGnify/ENA primary metagenome ERZ1463033 (study PRJEB39244, sample SAMEA3635150) | Helicobacter pylori | study: EMG produced TPA metagenomics assembly of PRJEB11511 data set (Assembly of a 5300-year-old Helicobacter pylori...
TTAATCAATTAGGATTTGGAGATAAAATGACTCATATATCTACCGGTGGTGGAGCGTCTCTTGAATTTTTAGAAGGTAAATTATTGCCAGGAATTGAAGCTCTTACAGACAAATAGGTAAATAAAACTATGGTACTTTAAAGTTTTGAATATATATGTTTTACCGATTACAAAGAAATATTAGGAGGTTTTTTTTATGAGAAAAGGTATAATTGCAGGAAATTGGAAGATGAATAAAACTGTAGCGCAGGCTGTAACTTTAATTGAGGAAATGAAACCATTAGTTAAAGATGCAAAATGTGATGTTGTTGTTTGCCCTACATTTTTATGTTTAGATGCAGTAATAAAAGCAACTAAGGGTACAAATATAAAGGTTGGAGCTCAAAACATGTTTTATGAAGAAAGTGGTGCTTTTACAGGCGAAGTTTCTCCAGGAATGTTAGAAGATATTGGGGTTGATTATGTTATAATTGGACATAGTGAAAGAAGACAATATTTCAATGAGACAGATGAAGCTGTAAACAAAAAGCTTAAAGCTGCTTATAGCCATAATATCATTCCTATACTTTGTGTAGGCGAAACTCTTAGTGATAGAGAAGGAAATATTACAGAAAAAGTTTTAGCAAGTCAAGTAAAATTAGATTTAGAAGGACTTATAAAAGAGCAAGTGGAAAAATTAGTTATTGCTTATGAACCAATTTGGGCTATAGGAACAGGTAAAACTGCAACTGCTGATCAAGCTAATGAGACAATTGCATTTATAAGAGCAACTGTTGGAGCTATGTTTGGTAGTGAAGTAGCTGAAAAAGTTAGAATTCAATATGGTGGTTCTGTTAAACCATCAACTATAAAAGAACAAATGGCTAAATCAGATATAGATGGTGGTTTAATCGGAGGAGCTAGCCTTAAGGCACAAGACTTCGCTGGAATAGTAAACTACTAAGTTGTTTTTTAGACAAAGCTACTTTAGCGAATTCGTTTACTAAAGTAGCTTCAGCTACTAAAATAGCTGGCCATATTGGTTGGTTAATTATAATTACAATAAATTACAAAAATAGCAATACACAGAAATGTGTATTGCTTTTAGAAACAATTAGTGGGGGGAAAATAAATGTCAAAAAAACCAGTAATGCTAATGATTTTAGATGGATTTGGATTATCAAGTACCGTTGATGGAAATGCAGTAGCTGCAGCAAGTAAACCAAATTATGATAGGTTAATAAAGAAATACCCAAGCACAAAATTAGTTGCAAGTGGACTAGAAGTAGGACTTCCAGAGGGCCAAATGGGAAATTCAGAAGTTGGTCATTTAAACATAGGTGCTGGTAGAATTATATATCAAGCACTAACAAAAATAACAAAAGAAATCAAAGAAGGAGACTTCTTTGCGAATGTTGCTTTTAACAAAGCAATGGATAAAGCAATAAAGACGAATTCTTCAATTCATCTTTTAGGATTACTTTCTGATGGAGGAGTTCACTCTCATATTGATCATTTGAAAGCTTTAATAAAGCTAGCTAAAGATAAAGGCGCTAAAAAGGTTTATGTTCATGCTTTCTTAGACGGTAGAGATGTACAACCGGGTTCAGCACTTAAATACATAGCAGAAATAGAAGATTATATGAATGAAATAGGTCTTGGTAAAATCGCTACTATTTGTGGTAGATATTATGCTATGGATAGAGATAAAAGATGGGAAAGAGTGGAACTTGCATATAATGCTATGGTCTTATCTAAAGGTGAGAAAGACACATCAGCAATAGAGGCAGTTAAAAAAGCTATGCATGATAACAAGACAGATGAATTTGTTCTTCCAACTGTTATAATGGAAAACAATAAACCAGTTGCAACTATTAGTAATAATGATACTGTAATATGTTTTAATTTTAGACCAGACAGAGCTAGGGAACTTACTCGCGCAATAAATGATAAGGTATTTGATGGTTTTAAAAGAGAGTCATTAAATCTTAATTATGTATGTACTACTCAATATGATCTATCTATAGAAAATGTTGATGTTGCATATACACCAGAAAGTTACACTAATACACTTGGAGAATATGTTAGTAAAATGGGTAAAAAACAGCTCCGAATCGCTGAAACTGAAAAATATGCTCATATTACATTTTTCTTTAATGGTGGTGTTGAGGCTCCAAATGCTAATGAAGATAGAGCATTAATCCCATCACCAAAAGTCGCAACATACGACTTACAACCAGAAATGAGTGCCCGCGCAGTTACTACAGAGTTACTTAAAAGATTAGATACGGATGAATACGACATGATAATATTAAATTATGCTAATCCAGATATGGTAGGCCATACAGGAGTTTTTGAAGCTGCTAAAAAGGCTATAGAAACAGTTGATGAATGTCTTGGAAAAGTTGTTGAGTCTGTACTCGGTAAAGACGGAACTGTATTTATAACAGCGGATCATGGAAATTCTGAGCAAATGATTGATTACGCGTCAGGTAAGCCAATGACTGCACATACTACAAACTTAGTTCCATTCACATATGTGTCAAATCACAGTAAAGATTTAAAAGAGAGTGGAATACTTGCAGACATTGCACCTACTATGCTACAAGTTATGGGGCTCGATGTACCTAGCGAAATGACAGGGAAATCTTTAATTAAGTAATCTCCTGGATCGCTGAAATATCATTAAATTTTAAATTAAATGAAAATTGAATCAAACTATTATATTATCTAAGTTTAGTTTAAATTCTATTAAACTTAGGATTATATTGATTAAACTTAGGTAATAATAACATAGATAAAAAATTTGGAGGTAAGATAATATGAAAAACTTTATTGAGATCATTGATATTTTTGCAAGACAAATTTTAGATTCAAGAGCATTTCCAACGGTTGAGGTTGAAGTAACACTCGAAGATGGAACAATAGCAAGAGCATCAGTACCATCAGGTGCTTCTACTGGTATATTTGAAGCAGTAGAATTACGCGATGGAGATAAAGATTTATATAATGGTAAAGGAGTTTTAAAGGCTGTTAATAATGTAAACAATATAATAGCTGACGAACTAGTTGGAATGAATGTATATGACCAAGTAGCAATTGATAAGGCAATGATAGCACTTGACGGAACACCTAATAAGGCAAAACTTGGTGCTAATGCAATTCTAGGAGTATCACTTGCATGTGCAAGAGCTGCTGCTGAGTCATTAGGACTTGGATTGTATCAATATATTGGTGGAGTAAATGCTAAAGTTTTACCAGTTCCAATGATGAATATTATAAATGGTGGAAGCCATGCTGATAATAATGTAGACCTTCAAGAGTTTATGGTTATGCCAGTAGGAGCAACATCATTTAAAGAAGCTTTAAGAATGAGTGCAGAAGTTTATCATGCACTAAAAGCATTATTAAAGAGTAAGGGCCTTGCTACTGGTGTTGGTGATGAAGGTGGATTTGCTCCAGATTTATCATCAAATGAGGAAGCTATAAAAATCATAATAGAAGCTATAGAAAAAGCTGGATTTGTTCCAGGAAAAGATATATTTATAGCACTTGACCCAGCAGCATCTGAATTCTTTGAAGATGGTAAGTACAACTTAGCATCAGAGGGAAGAGTACTTACTCCAGAACAAATGGCTGATTATTATGTAGAACTTGTTAACAAGTATCCAATAATCTCTATTGAAGATGGAATGGCTGAAGAAGATTGGGATGGTTGGAAATACTTAACAGATAAAATAGGGGATAAAATTCAATTAGTTGGCGACGACTTATTTGTAACTAATACAGATAGATTGAAAATGGGAATTGATAAAAAAGTTGCAAATTCAATTCTTATAAAATTAAATCAAATAGGAACACTAACTGAAACTTTAAATGCTATAGAAATGGCAGAGCGTGCAGGATATACTGCAGTAGTTTCTCATAGATCAGGAGAAACTGAAGATACTTCAATAGCTGATTTAGTTGTAGCTATGAATGCAGGACAAATTAAAACTGGTGCTCCAGCTAGAAGTGAAAGAGTTTCTAAATACAATCAGCTTCTAAGAATAGAAGAAGAGTTGGAAGAAGCAGCTGAATACAGAGGATTAAAAGCATTTTATAATATAAAAAGATAGTTAGTAATAAAATAGGAGTATAGTCTTTAGGGCTATGCTCTTATTTTTTATTCAAGTCAAGGTGGATTTTTATATGAAATTGTGTTAGAATTAACATAAAAATATAATGATAAAAATATATTTTTATGTTTTTTGCAATGATGGTGGAGTAAGTAGATAAATTACATTTTATTGTAAGATACCTTAGAATATATTAAAATAGTCAAGTATTTAATAAACAGGGGGTGTACATATGCGTACTTTAATAATGGTTTTATTGGTTATATCGTCAATTGCTATAATTGTTTCAGTTATGATGCAACCTAGTAAAACAGATGGACTAAGTGGCCTCATAGGAGGTACTTCGGAAACTTTTTTTGCAAAAAACAAAACCAAAACAGCTGAATCAATGCTAGCGCGAGTTACAGTAGTTTCTGCACTTTGTTTTACTTTTTGTATAGCAATGCTAAATGTAGTAAAATAATTAATCATAGTTTAGGTACATTAATAAATATTTTAGATTTTAGAGCAGTTTATTTAAATAATTTTAATAAACTGCATTTTTTTATATTTTAATGACATTTCAGAAGGAAAGGCTCCTATTTCTATAAGTGAGATTTTCATATTCTAACAAATAGAAAACTTCAGTTGAAGTATAAATCTCCTTCTGAAGTCATTAATATTGCAGCTCCTTAGGAGATGATTTAAAAAGTTATTATATAAAAAAAGATGTCTAGTATATAAGTAATATGAATGAACATTAGTTAAAGCAGTCTATGATTATTAGAGGTGAAGGATGATGAGCGAATATAGTTCAAAATTAGAAAGTAAGGATATGGATTTTCTTTTTGAAGGTATTTTAAGCCTTCAAACAAAAGAAGAGTGTTATAGATTTTTTGAGGATATATGCACTATAAACGAAATAAAGGCATTTGAACAAAGATTTCAGATAGCAACAATGCTTGCAGATAAAAGGACATATATGGACATCACAGGTGCTACAGGCGCAAGTACTGCCACAATTAGTAGAATCAATAGAGCACTAAATTATGGTAGCGATGGATATAAACTTATATTAGAACGTTTGAAATCAAAAAAATAAGTGTAACTAATTTTAAAATATGAATTAAAATATAAAAAGTGACGGTTAATATATATTTACTCGATTTAGCTAATGATAAAAGAGTGATATAAATTAACCGTCTATATTTTTTATAGTGTTTAAGTTCTTGCACAATGTGATATAATTATAGGTATATTTATGCCTTAATGTGGAGTGGTAAAAAAGTTAGATAGATCTAAAATAACACTAGACGTAACTAGTATTAATATAATATAAGGAGTGGTTTCATGGATTTAAAAAATTTGTTAAACAAAGAGCAATGTGAGGCTGCAATAACGGTTGACGGTCCATTGCTAATACTTGCTGGTGCAGGTTCTGGAAAAACTAGAGTTTTGACTTATAGAATTGCACATATGATTCAAGATTTAAACATATATCCATCACAAATCTTATCTATAACATTTACTAATAAAGCAGCTGGTGAAATGAAGGATAGGGTACGATCACTTGTAGGTAATATAGCAGATAATATGTGGATTTCTACATTCCATTCTAGTTGTGTTAGAATTCTAAGACGGGAAATAGATAAAATAGGATATAATAAAAATTTTACTATATATGATAGTTATGATCAAAAAAGTTTAATTAAACAGTGCATGAAGGAAATTGATATAAATGATAAAGATCTAACAGATTCAGAAATTTTAAACAAAATATCAAGTGCTAAAAATGAACTTATTTCTGCTGCTAAATTTAAAAAAGAAAATGAGGGCGATTTTAGAAAAAATAAAGTAGCTGACATATATCTTCTTTACCAAAAGAAACTAAAGGGTAATAATGCGTTAGATTTTGATGATTTAATATTTAAAGCTGTTGAACTCTTAAAAAACAATAAGGATGTTTTGGACTTTTATCATTCAAAATTCAAGTATATTATGGTGGATGAGTATCAAGACACAAATAAAGCACAGTATGAGCTTATAAAACTTTTAGTAGATAAGACAGAGAATATATGTGTAGTTGGCGATGATGACCAATGCATCTACGCTTGGAGAGGTGCGGATGTAACCAATATCTTAGATTTTGAAAAAGATTATCCAAAGGCAAAGGTTGTTAAACTTGAGCAAAATTATAGATCAAAAGGTAATATACTTATGGCGGCTAATGAAGTCATAAAAAATAATTCTCAAAGAAAAGATAAGGCTCTTAGAACTGAAAAAGAAAGTGGCGAGAAAATTAATCTGTATAGAGCATTTACAGATAGAGATGAAGCAAATTTTGTATCAAATCAGATCAAGACAATTATGGCTGAGGGAAATAGAAGTTATAAAGATTTTGCAATTTTATATAGGATGAATTCTCAATCACGTATTTTTGAGGAAAGTTTTCGAAAACATTTAATTCCATATAAGATAGTAGGAGGATTAAAGTTTTATGATAGAAAAGAAATAAAGGATATAATGGCATATTTAAAGCTTATCAATAATCCGCTTGATGATATTGCCTTAAAGAGAATTATAAATGTACCTAAAAGAAATATAGGGGATGCAACTATTCAAAAGATTCAAGAATTTGCAAATGGAATAGAGCAATGTTTATATAGCGCTATTTTGGATGTAGAGTATATGCCTACACTTACAACTAGAAATAAATCATCTATAAGTAAATTTGTAAGTCTTATGAATAATTTTATGGCTAAAAATGAAGAGGTATCAGTATCTAAGCTTATTAAGACTATAATAGAAGATACAGGATATTTAAAGCAACTCGAAAACTCTAAGGAACCAGAAGATGAGAGTAGAGTTGAGAATATAAAGGAATTAGTATCAGATGCTGTAGAATTTGAAAGAACTTCAGAGGATAAATCACTCCTAACATTTTTAGAGGGTGTAAGTTTAGGTTCAACCACTGATGATCCTGATGAAACCATTGATACGGCAGTAATGATGACAGTTCATAGTGCTAAAGGGTTAGAATTTCCAGTAGTATTTATGGTAGGAATGGAAAATGGAATATTTCCAGGTATGTCCTCCATTAATAACCCTACTGAAATGGAAGAATCAAGGCGTTTATGTTATGTTGCAATAACAAGGGCGGAAGAAAAACTATATATAACTTCTGCAGAAAGTAGAATGGTATTTGGTAGAAATGTTTCATATCAACCATCAGATTTTATTAGTGAGATTTCTCCGGATTTAAAAGAAATTATAGGTGGAGCTAAAAATAGGACTACGCAGGTGTTAAAGAGAAAAAATGCCAAAGAGTCACAAAGATATAATCCACATGGTCTGTTAAGTAAAACTGCACCACAAGATTATGTATCAGCTACGGCACATGGAGATAATTCAGGTCAGCAAAGTATTAATAGTGAGAATGTTATTAATAATGGATTAAATAACATAAGTAGCGAAGCTACAGTAGGTAGAAAAGTTAGACATACTAAATTTGGAATAGGAACAATAGTGTCAAGGTCAAGTTCTGATGGTGATACTCTGATTTCAATAGCCTTTGATAACATGGGAATAAAAAAGCTAATTTTATCAAAGGCACCACTAGAAATGTTATAAGGTTTGTAAAATAAGACTAGTATTTTGATTGATATTTATTTGAAGGTAACTTGCGCATCATAAATGTAATTTGTGCATAGTGTATGCAACTGAGGCATTTTGGATAAAATAGCTAGTAAGAATGCTAGTCATTTTATTTAAAAGGCCTAAAAGTTGTGTGCTATTTTGCGTAAAGGTTATAGTTTATGAATATGAGTGAAATTTGATTAAAGCAACTTCTAGAGGGATAGGTGAAGAATGATATGATGAATGAAGAAGATAGAATTAATAAAGTTAAAGATATAATTAACTATCATATTGATAGATATTATAATCAGGATAATCCAGAAATATCAGATTATGAATACGATCAAATGATGTTAGAACTTAAAGAGATAGAAAAAGAGCACCCAGAACTTATTACCTTAGATTCTCCAACTCAAAGAGTAGGTGGAAGTGCTAAAAGGAAAGGTGGGGTGCTCGTAAAACATAATGTTCCAATGCTTAGTTTGCAAGATGTATTTGCAAAAGAAGAGGTATATGCTTATGTAAATAAAATGATTGAGGAACTGGATGATCCAACATTTGTTGTTGAATTTAAGATTGATGGTTTGTCAATGTCACTGCGTTATGTAGATGGTAACTTAACAGTAGCTGTGACCAGAGGTGATGGAATCATTCAAGGCGAGGATGTCACTGAAAATGCTAAAGTAATTAAGGATGTTGTAAAGACACTGAAAGACAAAGTTCCTTACCTTGAAATTCGTGGAGAAGTATATATGTCAAATGATGCATTTGATAAAATTAATGAACAACAAGAGTTATTAGGGAAAAAGATATTTGCAAATCCAAGAAATTGTGCTGCGGGTACATTAAGGCAGTTAGATAGTAAGATAACAAAAGAAAGAGGAATATCTTTATTCATTTTTAATATTCAAGATATTAAAGGAATTGAATTTAAAACACATACGCAAGGTTATGAATGGTTAAAAAAGCAGGGAGTAAAGGTCATTGAGAATTATGTGAAATGTAAAACGGCTGATGAAGTGTGGAGTGTTATTGTGGAAATTGGAGAGAAAAGAGGAACCCTAGCATATGACATTGATGGAGTTGTTATAAAAATTGATAATTTGGAAGATAGGAAAGAACTTGGAAATACCTCAAAAGTACCCAAATGGGCTATAGCTTATAAATTTCCACCAGAAGAAAAAGAAACGAAATTACTTGATATTGAAGTATCAGTAGGGAGAACCGGTAGAATTACGCCTACAGCAATATTTGAACCGATTCGTTTATGCGGAACTTCTGTATCAAGGGCAATCCTTCACAATCAAGATTTTATCGATGATCTAGATATAAGGATTGGAGACATAATTGTTGTTTATAAGTCAGGAGAGATTATACCAAAAATCAAGTCTGTAGTGAAAGAAAAACGTATTGAGGGATTAAAGAAGTTTAAAATTCCAGAAATTTGTCCAGTTTGTGGAGCAACAACAGTGCGTGAAAAAGATACTGCTGACATCAAATGTATAAACCCTAATTGTTTGGCGCAATTAGAAAGACGTATAATTAATTTTGCCAGCAGGACTGCTATGGACATAAAAGGTTTTGGCAGCGCATATGTTAAGGAACTTATTCGTTTGAAATATATTAAAGATATTGCGGATGTATATGCTTTATTTAATTATCGTGAGGAACTTATTAATCAGGGTATAATTGGAAAAGAAAAAAATACAGATAAGTTATTAGATGCTATAGAAAAGTCAAAGGGGAATGAAGCACAAATGTTGCTTACAGGCCTCGGTATTCCTAACATTGGAAAAGTGGCAGCGAAAAGTATAATGAAACATTATAAATCTATTGAAGACTTGCAAAATACGTCTTTAGAAGAGCTACAAGATGTTTCGGATATAGGTGAAATAAGTGGCTTGTGTATATTGAAATTTTTTGAAGATAATAAAAATAGAGAATTAATAAGTAGATTAAAAGATTATGGAGTTAATATGGCTGTAGAGGATGGCGATAACGAGGATAATAAGTTTGATGGATTAATTTTCGTTATAACTGGAACATTAGCTACTATAGGCAGAAATGAGGCTACAGTAATGATAGAGAGCCATGGCGGAAAAGTATCAGGCTCCGTTTCTAAAAAAACAAGTTACGTGTTAGCAGGAGAAAATGCTGGAAGTAAACTTACAAAAGCACAGGAACTAGGAATTGCAGTTATATCTGAAGAAGAATTAATAAACATGTTAAAATAATTAATAAGTTAACTAAAAAATGAAGTTCTTAAAAACATAAGAAATAACATGTTAATTGATAATATAATTGGCATGTTATTTTTTATTAGTATTGATATTATTCGTTATTTGTATCATAATATATGAATATAACAATATTGATATGAAAATATATTTAGAAAGAGGTAATTGTCATGGAAAAGGATTATATGGAATATAATGAAATTGCAGAAATGCTTAAGATATTAGCTCATCCGGTAAGGCTTTGTATTATTAATGGATTACTTGGAAAAGGCGCATGTAATGTAAGCCACATGCAAGAGTGTTTAGGTATTCCACAATCTACTTTATCTCAGCATTTACAAAAATTAAGAATGGCAAAAATAATTGTAGGGAAAAGAAATGGGTTAGAGATAAATTATAGTATTTGTAATGAGAAAGTCAGGCAATTAGTAGAATTTATTTTTAAAAACAAGGATTAATGTATGCATTTTCAACATTTTCAAAAATTAAGTTATTTCAATAGAAAACATTGATTAAATTGTTAACATGGTGTAAACTAAAATCAAATTGAATAATAGAATATAGGTTTAATTAAATTTAATTAAAAGGGAATCAGGTTAAAATCCTGAACTATCTCGTAGCTGTAATAGATAAATTTAAGTACAATATGTCACTCGTAAACGGGGAAGGCGTACTTAGATAATGATTCTTAAGTCAGAATATCTGCCTATATTTTTGCACCGTAACTCTACGAGTGATAGAGGGAGCTTTATAATGAAGATTTGTTTGTTGATTTTATATTATTAAACATATTTTTGATTGTTTCCTTCTAACGCTTTAGTTAGAAGGTTTTTTGTTTTGGTTGTAAATTATTTTACAATGCTGAAATTAGGTAAAAATTAAAAGGAGGTGGCACATGAAGAAGGATGGGAAACTTCATCATAGAATCGGACATAAACATGGCGAAGGATTTTCAATAGATTTTTACGCTTATATTTCCCAAATAAGACATTGGAATTCTACTTTTAAAGTATCTCTTTCTCTTTTTATACTTATTCTTTGTGTTGTATTGGACAACCCATATGTGTCAGTTGTGATAATTATTGTTATGGCTTATCTGACCATTGTAAAAGGTGGGCTTCCAGTATGTGAGTATTTGTCGATACTTGCGATTCCAATCATATTTATCCTACTTGGCACAGTTACAATTGCTATTGATTTTTCAAAGCAAGCGATTGGTCAATATAATCTGTATCTTGGTTTCTGCTATGTGTTTACTTCTGAGGCAAAGATTAAGGAATTATTATTTTTAATTCTCAAGGTTTTTGCAGCTGTCAGTTCTCTACAAATGATGACGCTGTCGACTCCGTCCTCTGAGATAATATATGTTCTTAGAAAGGCACATGTACCAAAGCTTATTGTAGAACTCATGAACCTTATTTACCGTTATATTTTCATTTTAATGGATACTTATACTAAAATGAAAAATTCTGCAGAATCACGTCAGGGCTACTGTGATTTTAAAACCTCCTGTTACACATTTGGAAGCATTGCAAGCAATCTGTTGGTTGTTTCTCTTAAAAAAGCAAACACTTATTATGACGCAATGGAGGCAAGATGTTATGATGGAGATCTTATATTTTTGGAGGAGGATAAAAAGGTAGAGATAATACAGATTGCTTATGCAGTAGTATTCATATTTTTTTTGATTTTTATCTGGTGCTTTACAAGATAGAAAGGAGATATTATGAGGAAACCAATATTAAATGTAGAAGATCTATACTATGTCTACGGAAATGGAAAGGCGGCATTGGACGGTGTAAGCGTGGATATCTATGAAGGGGAGAAGATCGCTGTCATTGGTTCTAATGGATCAGGCAAATCCACATTTTTCTTGAATATAAACGGTGTATTTACACCGCAGCAGGGAAAAATTATTTATCGGGGTAATGTTGTACGCAAAAAGAATTTAAAAGATCTTCGAAAAAATATCGGAATTGTATTTCAGGATGCAGACAATCAAATAATTGCATCTACAGTTAGGGCAGAAGTAGGATTCGGACCGATGAATTTAAAGCTTCCTAAAGATGAAGTAATCAAGCGGGTTGACGAAGCACTTTCATACATGAATATTTCAGATTTTAAGGATCGTCCGCCACACTATTTGAGTGGTGGCGAAAAGAAACGCGTGACTATTGCAGGAATTATTGCTATGAAATCTGAGATTATTATATATGATGAACCGACAGCATCACTTGATCCTTTAAATACAATGATGTTAGAAGAGGTTTTGGCCAAACTTAGTTCTGAGGGGAAGACGATGCTGATTTCCACCCATGATGTAGATTTTGCATACAGATGGGCGCAAAGAGTGCTTGTATTCTGCCAGGGAAAAATTATCGCAGATGGGACACCACTCGAAATTTTCTTGAACACTGAAGTCTTAAAACAGGCGAATCTAAAACAGCCAACTATGCTTGCGGTTTATGAATCACTTGTAGAGAACCACATGCTTGCGGATATAAAAGCTTATCCCAAAAGTACACAAGAATTTAAAGAAATGCTTAAAAAATAGTTGTTTATTATAGGTATTTTACCGATTTAATATAAATTAGAAACAAATAAGGGGGAAAAATAAAATGAATAAAAAGGAAAAGAAAATTGTCGCTATTATTTCATTCTTTGCAGTAACTTTTGGAATAGTTCCGGCAGCAAATGCAATGCACATCATGGAGGGATATCTACCACCAAGATTCTGTATTTTGTGGGGTGTTATATGCATGCCATTCTTAGTAGCGGGATACTTTTCAATTAAGAAAACATTGTCCAAAAACCGTAAATCTATCACTATTCTTGCTATGGCAGGAGCGTTCATTTTTGTGCTTTCATCTTTAAAAATTCCGTCAGTAACAGGAAGTTGTTCACATATGACTGGTACCGGACTTGGAGCAATCTTATTCGGACCTACTGCAGTCAGTATTCTAGGGATTATTGTATTGGTTTTCCAGGCAACTCTACTTGCTCATGGAGGACTAACTACTCTTGGTGCTAATACATTCTCTATGGCTATTGCAGGTCCAATTCTTTCTTATGGAATCTACAAATTATGCCAGAGACTGAAAGTCAATAAACATGTAGGCATTTTTCTTGCAGCATCATTTGGTGATATATTTACCTATTGTGTAACAAGTGTCGAGCTTGGACTTGCATATCCTTCTGCAAACGGTGGCGTTGCTGCATCAGTAGTCAAATTCCTTGCAGTATTTGCACCAACACAGCTACCACTTGCAATTATCGAAGGTATTCTGACCGTTGTTATTATTATGGGTCTTGAAACATATGCAAAATCGGAATTGACAGTTCTTGAATTCCTAAAAGGAAGTGATAATTAATGACCAAGACGAAGAAAAAAGTTATTATTTTATTAGTTATTGCTGCATTAATTGCCCTTATACCATTATTTATGTTAAAGGGTGCTGAGTTCGGTGGATCAGATGATGCAGGAAGCAAAGTAGTTTCCCAGATTACAGGTACCGATTATAAGCCCTGGGCTACGCCTATTATGGAAACTTTGATTGGTGGAGAGTTGCCAAGCGAAATTGAGAGTTTACTCTTTTGTCTACAGACCGGTATTGGAGTTGGTGTTCTTTTCTTTTTTCTAGGAAGATTTGTAGAGAGAACTAAAAAAGAAAATCGGGATAATAAAACTAAGTGATTTTTTCCCGATATTCATATAATTAGTTATGTTTATAAGAATGATTTAAAATATAATTACGGGTAACTAAAGTATAAATAATTTTGGTTTTAAAAGGGAAGATAGGTGAAAATCCTGCACGGTCCCGCCGCTGTAAAAGAAGAGCCTATGCACAAAAACCACTGGGAAACTGGGAAGGTAGCATTGGCAATGAATCTTAAGTCAGAATACCTCACCGTAATTATATACAATTAACTCTACGAGAGATAGGGGAGGTTTTTATAATATATGGTTATAAATTTGGATGAAAAGTTTGAGTTAAATAGTTATATATCTAATGTTGAGAAGCAAATTATTGAAAAAACACTTAAAAAAAATGAAAATAATATTAGCAAAACTTCAAGAAATTTGGGTATTTCAAGACAAGATCTTCAATATAAAATGAAAAAATATAATCTAATCCTAAAATGAAAAAAAGTAGTATTAAACCATTTTATAAAGGGAGGGTTATAATGCATATTGAAGAGGATGTAGACTGTACGAGAGAATGCATTAAAAATGTAATTAAAAGTGACGGTATAACAACTAAATTTGATGCTTTGAAAATAAAGAATACTATAAAAAAAGTTGGGACACAAATTGTATATTATATAAAAACAGAGGAAATTATATATTATATTACAACAGAAGAAATTGATGATTTGCTACAAAAAATAATAAAAGAGCTTAATGATAATGGCAAGGAGTGCATCACTATTGAAGAGATTCAGGATACTATTGAGAAATTAATGATTGATAATGGATATATAAAAATTGGAGTAGCTTATTCAAATTACCGAAAGTAAACAACAAAGAATGTAATTGTTTTTAAAAATAAGCTGCTTAATTGGAATGATTAGGTGGCTTATTTTTATAGAAGATTAATTATTATGGAGGTTTTTTATGTTTAAAAGAAAAAATATAATAACTATAGTTTTAGCTGTCTTTTGTTTTGTTCTAAGTGCGTGTGGCAATAATGGAGTTATTAATAATGGACAAAATACTATAAAAAAAGCAACAAGTACTGTAACCTATCCACTAAAGGTGGTTGATTCATATAATAGAACAATTACTATTGAAAAAGAACCTAAAAGGATTATTGCAATTGCGCCAAATATAACAGAAGGAATATATGCACTTGGAAAAGGCACAAGTCTAGTTGGTAGAAGTGATTATGATGATTATCCAGCTAAGGCCAATAATGTTACATCGGTTGGTGGATTATTAAAACCAAATATAGAAAAGATTGTAGAGTTAAAACCTGATGTAGTAATAGCATCGACTCATTTTGATAAGGATGTTATTAAAAAATTAGAAGGTCTTAATATAAAGGTTGTAGTGCTTTATGGTGAAGAAAATTTTGCTGGTGTATATGATACAATGTCAAAACTTGGACAAATTATAAATGCAAGTGATAAAGCGTTGTCAATAATATCAGCTATGCAAAAGAAGGTTGCAGATGTAACTAAGAAGGTAAAAGGAGCTAAAAAACCTACAGTTTACTATGTAGCGGGTTTCGGTAAAAGTGGTGATTTCACAGCAGGTAAAGATACATTTATAGGAAATATGATTGATATGGCTGGTGGAGAAAATGCTGCGAAGGATGTAGTCGGTTGGAAATACAGTGTAGAAAAGCTGGTAGAAAAAAATCCTGATGTACTAATATGCTCAAAGTTATATGATTCAAAAAAAGGCATAAAAGCTACAAGTGGGTACAAAGATTTAAAAGCAGTAAAAAGTGGAAAACTATTAGAAGTTGATGAGAATATTATTGCTAGGCAGGGACCAAGACTTGCAGATGGTCTAGAAGCAATTGCTAAATTAATTCATCCTGAACTTTTTAAATAAAAGGAGTTGCTTTGCCATGACGTTTATAGAAAAGAAGAATTTTTATAGAAGAGTTTTTATAATGGGATTGTTTTTGCTCCTAATTGTAATAATTGCTTCGGCAAATGTTGGAGTGGCGGATATTTCTTTTAAGCAGGCAGTATTTATTGTAATAAGCAAAATTCCCATATTAAATAATTTTGGGTCATTAGATGGAATTAAGTCTACATCTGTGATCATAATGTTAAATTTAAGACTTCCTAGAATACTTTTATCATGCCTTGTAGGAGCAGCGCTCTCAGTGGTTGGTACTTCTTTTCAGGGCATTTTTAAGAACCCAATGGCAGACCCATTTGTTCTTGGAGTTTCATCTGGGGCTGCACTTGGAGCTACTATGACTATGGTTTTCCTTAAAAACATTCATATTTTTGGAATGAGCATGGTAGCATTAAGTGCGTTTATTGGAGCTATAATAACTACATTTTTGGTATATAATATTGCTAGAGTTGGTACAAAAGTCCCAGTTACTACGTTGCTACTTGCGGGTATTGCTCTAAATTACTTATTATCTTCGATTATTTCATTAATGATGACATTTAATAGAGAAAACATTGAAGAGATAGTTATGTGGACTATGGGTAGTTTTTCGACAGCTAATTGGGAAGAGGTGATTCTACTATTTGTTATAGTAGTACCCTCAATTCTATTTATATCTATATTTTCAAGAGATTTAAATGTTATGATGCTTGGAGAAGATAGTGCAAGAAGCCTTGGTATAGATGTAAACGGGTTTAAAAAGTATATATTTGTGATAAGTACATTAATGGTGGCGGCAGTTGTTGCTGTAAGTGGAATAATTGGCTTTGTAGGGCTTATAGTGCCACATGCTATTAGAATGATGTTTGGATCTGACAATAGGATAGTTATACCATTTTCTGCACTTGGAGGAGCTATATTTTTGATAATGTGTGATACTCTCGCAAGGGTTGTTGTGCCTCCTTCAGAAATACCAGTTGGAATTATTACTTCAATTTTTGGAGTTCCATTTTTTGTATATTTATTATATAAAACCAAGAAGAAGGCGATTTAATTGATAGAAATAAATAATGTGAGTTTTTCTTTTGAACAAGAGGTATTAAGGGATATTAATATAAAATTTGAAAGTGGTAAATTTTATACGATACTAGGACCAAATGGATCAGGTAAGACTACGCTTTTGAGATTACTAGCTAAATCGCTCCATAGTGATAAAGGAAAGATTATTATTAATGAAAAGGAATTAACTCAAATAAAACCAAGAGTGTTAGCAAAGGAAATGGCTGTGGTTTTACAAAGTACAGAGATAGAATTTGATTTCTCAGTACAAGATATAGTTCTTATGGGAAGAACGCCTCATATTTCTAGGTTTTCCTCAGAAAGTGAAAAGGACATGGAAATTGCCATGAAGGCTATGAAAGCGACAAACACCTGGGAACTTAGAAATAAGAGTATAAATACATTAAGTGGGGGAGAACGACAACGAGTGGTAGTTGCAAGAGCGATTGCGCAAGAAACGGGGATAATACTTTTAGATGAGCCCATTTCACACCTAGATATTCATCACCAGATTGAAATAATGGATCAATTAAAACAATTAAATTTAAATGAAAAAATTACAATCATTGCAGTATTACATGATTTGAATATAGCGGCGGCATATTGCGATCATATGATACTAATGTATGATTGTGGAGTTTACAAAGAGGGAATTCCAGAGGAAGTATTAACACAAGATATACTTAAGCAGGTTTATGGATTAGATGTTTATATAACTAAGAATCCTAGAACTGCAAAGACTTTTATTATGCTTTTTTAGTATGAAAATTATATGGTTAATATAAAAAATAGCCCACAGATATTATCCCATGGGCTAATAAACTTTTGACTATCCTCTAAATCCTTTGTTATTTTGTTGTTTTCTTGCTCTTCTACAATCAGGACATCTTTTAGGTTCATTTTCAAAACCTTTTTCTTTGTAGAATTCTTGTTCACCCTCAGTAAATATAAATTCTTTACCACAGTCAATACAAATTAAAGTCTTATCTTCCATTTTAAATATTCCTCCTGTTTTTATATATTTAAACATCTGGATGCTACGTAAGTGGCATCCATTGCTAAAAGCTTATTTTAAACTGTTATATATCATATCTAAGTTTTCTTTCATGCACGTTAGATAATCTTTATTATCTTCTTTACTCTCTATGGTGTGTATTTTTTCAACTTTAGCACCTACTTCTTTAGCTAGAGCATCTGAAACCTTAGTGCTTACCATATCCTCAACAAATATAGTCTTAATTTTGTTCTTTTTACAATAATCTGTTAGTTCTTTTAATTTTTTAGCACTGGGTTCACCTTCTGCAAAAACGCTTTCTACGCTGTTTTGTTTTAGTCCGAAGTCTCTGCAAAGGTATGCAAAAGCGGCATGACCAGTTACAAAGTTTTTGTTACTAACGGTTTTAAATTTTTTGTTGTATTCATTGTAAAGAGTATCAAGCTTTAGAGCGAAATCATTATAATTTTTTTCGTAATAAGCTTTGTTAGCTGAATCTACTTTTATTAAAGCATCTCTTACATTTTTAGCTTGATTTTCTGCACCTTTTAAACTAATCCATAGATGTGGGTCATATTGACCATGTTCTTCTTTTTCAGCTGAGTCTGTATTTTCAATTGGGGTTGAACCCTTTGATGCCTCAACCGTTATTAAATTTTTATTGTCTACAGATTTTAAAACTTTATCTGCCCAAGATTCCATACCGAACCCATTATACACAAATATTTTAGCAGTACTTAAGCTTTCAAGATCCTTTGCCTTAGGCTCGAAATCATGTGGTTCGGTACCGTTAGGGATCATGGTTACTATATCAACCTTATCTTTTCCTATGGCAGTAGCAATTTCTCTCATTGCATTAAATGAAACTACAACTTTTACTTTGTTTTGAGTTTTTACAGTAGTAGTTTCTGCTTTCTTACTACCACAAGCTGTGAAGGTCACTATTGTACAAATAAGTAAAATGAACATTGACATTTTTTTAA